>Ga0209023_10000227_pt1 | contig 96405 bp, 78 predicted proteins | sample LakOneMetagenome_FD_187468 | JGI IMG/M metagenome (GOLD analysis project Ga0209023, IMG submission 187468) | Freshwater and sediment microbial communities from Lake Erie, Canada (SPAdes) (version 2) | ecosystem: Environmental > Aquatic > Freshwater > Lentic | place: Lake Erie, Canada... | reverse complement strand
GATCGACCATTTCTTAGTCAAAATTGATCGCGAAAATAAAAAAGTAGTGATGAATTTGCCGGAAGGATTGATTGAGATGTACCTATAGAAAATCATTATATTTTTAAATAGCAGCACTGTTTGAAGCAGTTTCCTGCTGTTCACTATATCTTTGTTCGTTCCTCACAAAGGATGCCGTTACCATCAGGGCTAGGCAGTCGATTTCGAATGCACGTCCACTTAAAAATTTAAAAAACTAACTTCCTTGTTCCAATTCAAACAATTCACCATCCAGCAAGACAAAACCGCGATGAAAGTCGGCACCGACGGCGTATTGCTTGGTGCCTGGGCTCCTATCGAACACCAACCCTTCTCCATTCTTGACATCGGAACAGGAACCGGACTAATTGCCTTAATGCTGGCCCAAAGAACCTCAGCGGAGCAAATTGACGCACTCGAAATTGATGAAAACGCCTACGAACAAGCCGTCGACAATTTCGAAAACTCGCCTTGGGGTGATCGTTTGTTTTGTTTTCACGCCGGTTTGGATGAATTTATCGAAGAACCCGAAGATGAATACGATTTAATTGTTTCCAATCCGCCATTTTATGCCGAAGACTACAAAACCGACAACGAACAACGCGATCTAGCACGCTTTCAAGACGCCATGCCTTTTGAAGATTTGGTCGAAGCTGCCGATTTGCTATTATCTGAAAATGGAACTTTTGCCGTAATCATTCCCTTCAAAGAAGAAGCAAAATTTATTGATTTGTGTGCTGACGCCGAATTATTCCCTGTAAAGATCACGCGTGTCAAGGGAACCCCAACCTCTGAAACCAAGAGAAGCCTGTTAGCTTTTAAACGCTACGAACTGCCAGTCTTAACCGCTGATGAACTCATCATTGAAACAGCAAGACACCAGTACACCCCAAAATACATAGAGATAACAAGAGATTTTTACCTTAAGATGTAATTTTTATCGCTTCTGCATTTCATTCAAAATCAAATCGACTTTATCTTTTAGTTTTTCTAGTTCTGCTTTCAACAATTGGTTTTCGGCTTGCAGTTCTTTGTTTTTGGAATCCAGTTCCTTGAAGGCATTAACCGACGCAATCAAAATTGGATGCAAATCAAAATTTAGATAACCATCTGGATCCGTTCCGACCGCTTCTGGGAACAAAGGTTGTACTTCTTGCGCTAAAAAACCGTACGCTTCTTTGTCCAATACCTTTGGGTCAAAAGTTCTTTTGTCGGTATTTTTATAATGATATCGAATAGGCTTAAGTTGCAATATTTCTTCCAATCCTTTTTCGTAAATTCCGTTTACATTTTTTAATCTTGCGTCCGACGGAATTATCCAAGTGTTCGACGTTGGCTTTCTACCTTCGTTTAGAGACAGTTCAAATTGTCCTCCCGGCGCTGCTGTTCCAATTCCCACATCTCCGGAACTGGTAATTCGCATCCGTTCCCCGAGCACACCATTATTGGTCTTAAACATTAAATAACCCAGATTACTGGCTGTTGTACTATTTGCTTTCCGGCCTTCAATTGTACCAAAAGTTCTAAAAGTAGTCCCGGCATCAGTGCTAGTTCCTCCTAGAGTGATTGAACCTCCGGCATCAATAGCCTGTGGCCCGTTGGTCATCACGTTTATGGTTCCTTCTACCGTGGAACTAGTAATTGCATTAGCATCTACCACTTCAAGGGCGGTGGCTGGAGAAATAGTTCCAATGCCCACGTTGACCGATGAGGTAGCGCCATTGATGCCATTGACACTTCCTAAAACTACACAATTACTTCCGCCGACAATGGCTTTGTAACCTATCGCCGTTGCATTGCTAGTTAATGTTGATGTTGTTCCGGTCTCTGCCCCAATTCCTGTATTATTACTTCCTTGATTGATGGTTGCCATGGCATTGAATCCTATCGCTGTATTATTAGAACCTGTGGTGTTTATTTGTAAAGTCTCCACTCCAATCGCAGTATTATTAGTTCCTGTACTAGCCACATTTAATGCATTAACACCAAAGGCCGAATTGGTCGTTCCAAACAAACCAGATCGAACCGCATTTCTTTTAAAAATTACATCTACATCATCTGAAGTTCCGATAAAATTGGTGGTTGCACTTGTTCCTGCATTCCCAGTTAAACCCCAAGCGTTATTAGATGCGTTTTGCCAAGTGGCTGTTCCGTTGCCATCACTAGTTAGCACTTTTCCGGCGGCTTGATTGCCGTCGACCATCCTCAGGTTCCCAACAATATGAAGTTTGTCTTGTGGCGTCGAACTGCCAATTCCTGTATTGCCATTTTTTAGAATTACTAAAGCATCAGAGCGCTCGGCTGCGTCGACAGTATTGTTATTATTCGCATCAATTGCATTTCCTATTACAAATAGTCTATCGGCTGCATTGGCTGCTCTAAATTGTGAGGTGCCACTGGTAGTAGGTATATAATTAGTGGCCCCAATTCCTAATGTGGTTTCTCCAAAACTTTGAGCTGTATTTAGGACCCCAAAAGCTGTAGACGAACTACCTTCGGCCGTTGTTGTGAATCCGAAAGCGGTAGAATAAACTGCATTTGCAAAAGTAGACGAGCCAAAAGATGTTGAGTCTAATCCTGAAGCTATTGTACTATCTCCGAAAGCTGTTGAACTAAATCCAGAGGCACTACTACTATTTCCAAAAGCCACAGCTCTAGGACCAGAGGCAGAACAAAAAAATCCCGCGGCAAAAGCAAATTGTCCCGCTGCTGTTGCACCGTTTCCAAAAGCCATTGAACTTGCTCCAGAAGCTGTTGTACCGTTTCCAAAAGCCACCGAATTTGTTCCAATATTTGCATCATCCCACTGTGTTCCGGTAGTGCTTCCCGCTCTAAAAGCCGCTTTCCTCGGATTCCAGACCATTCTAGTTCCGGCACCTGAGGGAGCTACAGCACCACTTCCTGTGGTTCCAGTAGAAACCAAACCATCAGTTCCATTTATTGTAACTGCTCCGGTATCGGCAGTTATGGTTCTTCCTAAACCTGCTCCACCAAAATCATAGGCTTGATCTAAAGTTCCGCTAGAAAAGGTATTCGTAGCAGTCCAAGTAGCCGTTCCGTTTGCATCACTGATTAAAACCTTCCCGGAGGCTTGATTGCCATCTACCATGCGAAGGTTTCCAACCACATGCAGTCGATCTAGTGGTGTTGTAGTTCCTATCCCAACATTTACATTTGAAGTAGCACCGTTAATCCCATTAACACCACCTAAAACCATGGAATTACTGGCATCAACTTGAGCAAAAGCACCAATTGCAGTCGAATTAGTAAGGTTTCCTGCTCCAAAATTAGTTTCGGAACCTAAAGCAGAATTATTATTTCCAGATACAATTCCCTTAAGAGAAGAACTTCCAACGGTAGTATTGTTTATCCCAATGGTTAAATTAGAAGCAGAAAAACTGCCAAGAGATGTATTATAGGAACCTGCTGTATTATTTTGTATGGATCCAAAACCAATTCCCACATTGTTAGTTCCAAAAGTATTTGAATACAATGCGCTAGCTCCAAAAGCGGAATTGCTAAAGCCTCCTGAATTTGAATGTAGGGATTGGTATCCAAAAGCGGAATTATCTTGTCCATTACCCGAAAAAGCTTCCGCTCCAAAAGCGGAATTATTGCTTCCGTTCATCAAATTATTGAAACCAAAAGAAGTATTGGTGGTGCTTATTATACCTGAATGAATATTGCCTCTTTTGAAAACTACATCTGTAAAATCTGAAGTCCCAATGTAATTTATAGCAGGATTGGTATTGGCGTTCCCTTTGAGTCCCCATGAAAGATTAGCGATGTCTTTCCAAGATCCTTTTCCAGTAGCATCGCTGACCAATATTTTATCTTCCCCTTGATTTCCATCTTCCACTCTTAAACTCCCAACAACATGCAACCTTTCACTCGGAAAGATTGTCCCGATTCCAACCTTAGTATTTATAAACGAACCATTATAACCTGAAACACTTCCCAGCACCATTGAATTACTATCGCCTACCATAGCATTAGCCCCAATAGCGGTAGCATTCGTCAAATTGTTCTGCAGGGTAGTAGCCTCGGCTCCTATTGCCGTATTACTACTTCCTATTGTGTTACTATTTAAAGCGTGAATTCCGACCGCTGTATTGCTATCACCGCTGGAATTGATGTCTAAAGAATTCTTCCCTAAGGCCGTGTTGAATCGCCCGATACTATTTGCTACCATCGCATTACTTCCTACGGCAGTATTATCATAAGTGATATTACTCCCTAATGCGTTGCGTCCTACTGCGGTACAATTTTCACTGTATCCTGCATCTAAGGCGTAACTCCCTACTGCGGTATTTCCACTACCATCATTGTTGTTCACTAAGGAATTTACACCTACGGAAACATTCTCGATAGCGTTTGTACCGTTTAACTGAGACTGATACCCAACTGCGGTATTGTCACTTACAATACTATTTTGCAATGCTGCACTACCAATGGCCACATTTCTATCGCCCATACTATTTGTCGCAAGTGCGAGACTTCCTATGGCGACATTATGACTACCGCGGTTTTGTTCCAAAGAGCCCGCACCAACCGCTATATTATTACTTCCTGTTTGGTTTGTTACTAGAGACCTTTCGCCGACAGCAGTATTATTACTACCCGTTGTTAAATTGCTTTGCGAAAAACTTCCAAAAGCAACATTCCCCGTATTAGTAGGGTTGTGAAAGGTATCAAATCCAAAAGCCGTATTGCTATAACTTAACAACCCTGAGAATTCGCCAAATCTTCTAAAAACCACATCGGCATTGTCTACGGTTCCAATAAAATCCGTAGTAGGATCGGTGCCCGCATTGCCTTCTTTATTCCAACTATTGGGATTGTTGTTGCCCATCGATACCCAATCTAAAGTGTCATTATCCCAATAATAAAATCCGTAGGGTTTCGACTTACCCGAAAAGGTTGTTGAAAAGCTCAGATACACCAGCAAGCCTTGTTGCGCAGCAGTAGGATTAGTTGTCGGAAAAGCATCAACTTTTGGAATCAGAATTCCATCTTGATTTGTAGGCGAAGCCTGATTACTAGAACGAATATCCAGCTGCGCATTGGGCGTCGTGGTGTTGATTCCTACTTGAGCGAATCCATACTGAACGCATACTAAAAAAACCAAAAAAGAAATAATTTTCATTTTATTCGACGTTTAAATTACGATGGTTGCAGTTTAACTTTTTAAAAAACAAACCATTAGCGCAAATTGAAACGTAAAAATCGAACTAATTTCACCCGTTCACAATACGACATTGCGAGTACTCATTTGCTCGCTCAACAACAAAACAAAAGTGTGATTTAAGGGAATTTACTAGCTCTATACGCGTAATGGAGTATGCCTAAATTAAGTACGAAGCGGAATTTGAATTTGAGTCAACAAGCCATTTTGACTTTCAATCTTAAGGGTTCCGTTCATTGCCGACACTCTTTTTTGGATGTTTATCAATCCATTACCGGAATTATTCTGACCCAAGATGCCAACCCCGTTATCTTTCACAAGAACAACAAGGCCTTTCTTACCATGCATTTCAATCTGAATCGAAATCTTACTAGCTTGAGAATGCTTGAGCGCATTATTTAGTATTTCCTTGATACTGAAGAATAAATTCTTTCGCATTTTACCCTCGATTATGAAGGAAACATCCATCGCTTTTTGCTCTATAAACTGTAACTCTATCGAGGTTCCTTCAAACAAATTTTCAGCGTACATCTTTAAATATTCTATGAAATCTTGAAGCGTATTGTTTTCATGGTTGAGCGACCACACAAACGTGTTGATCCGCTGCGATATTTCTCTCGAAGTGACGCTAATCTTATCCAGCAAGACTTTTTGTTTGGGATCAATTTCAGGATGCTTTTGCAACAAATCAGAATGAATAAGAATGCTCGAAATTCCACTTCCTATATCGTCATGCAAGTCTTTACTGATTTCATTCTTTTGGTGAAGCAAGGTTGTGTTGATCTTGTTTTTCCGACGGACATACATTACCGAAAGTGCCAAAACCACAATTAGAAGCACCGCTATCAACAACTGAAACAAGACGATGTCTTTTTGTCTTTTTAGTTTGAGCACTTCCAAAGCCAGCAACTTCTTTTCATTACTTAAGTACTGATCCATAAAATGAGTCATATAGCCATTGCCTTGCGCCACCGTTGTAGCATCAATTTGAATAATTTGATCTTGAATAAAAATGGTTTTATCAGGATCCGAATGTTTGAACACCGCTAGCGCCTTGGTGTAAAAATATTTTCTAAATGTTGGATTGACAATCCGTTCTTGCATCAACAACATACCCTGCTGATAAAGGTGTTCCCGGAGTTTTGCCTTGTCTTCGTAACATTCTAATAAATACCCATAATTCAACAAAACCGTATCGTAATACCTACTTTTAATGGCAGAAGCAATGCTTTTGTTGAAAAATACAGCAGCACTGTCTGGCATTTTTTTTCGCAAATAAATCTCTCCAAATGTTTGTTCCGTATTGGGAATTCCGCGTTCACTATGGGCTGCTAAAGCGTAAACGTATGCTTTCTTATTGTACCAAAGTGCCGAGTCTAATTCCTGCCATCTGCTTTTAGTTTGGGCTAAATTGTTAAAGATGTGTTCCTTTTGGATGACCCCTCTAATATGGTTGCGGCGCCTTACTTTGGGGTAATATTTTCTGGACCACCATAATGATTTTTGCGCTGCATTCACTTCATTAAGCTCCAGCTGATTAATCCCCATAAAAAAATAGCCATCAGCCACCAACAAACTATCCTTATTCCTCTTGGCTTGGAGGATCTCTTTTCGAGCTTCATCAATTCCAAATTGAAACAACCCAGTATAGTAAAACAACTCCGATTGCAAACTGTGGACGAAACAAGTTGTAGTATCTGTAATTTCAGGGTCTAGATAGTCCTTTGTTCGGTTCAACCATTGCTGCGACGACGGAATATCATCAGTATTTAAGTAGTACTCAGCTGCTAAGAACGAATTGGTAATCTTGCCCTTTACCGTTTTGCTTCGTTGAAATGCTTTTACCACCACTGGCTCGGGAGTACTTTGCGAAAACCCCAGATGGAAGTACAAAAGAAAGACAACGATTGCTCTATATTTCATGCCCCTATTAGCGCTTTAAATACAAATTCACTGCTTCCACTCGTGTATTTACGTGCAGTTTTTCATAAATATGTTGAATGTGTTTTCGAACCGTTCCAATGCTAATTTCCAATTCATTGGCAACTTCTTTATTCATTCGACCTCTGGCCAGTGAATCGAGAATTTCTCTTTCCCGTAACGTTAAGGTTTTTACATTGCTATTGCTCTCATCAATTTTCGAAAAACTAGCCACCACTTTGCGAGCAATACTACTGGTCATGGGACTTCCGCCTTCAAAAAGTTCGTCCAAGGCATTAATGATTTTTACTGGACCATCCGTTTTCAAGATGTAACCACTGGCTCCAATTTTAAGGCTTTGGAAAATCTTGTCATCATCATCGTAAGAAGTACACATCAGAAAAAGTACTTTCGGAAAAAGCGCTTTCCAATTTTTTACACATGCAATACCATTATCTCCAGGAAGATTGATATCCATTAATACGGCATCTACATCCTCTTGACAAGCTTTTTCTATCGCTTCTTCTGCATTTTGAAACGCGTTCACCAACTCATAATGCTCGGTAAATTGAATCATCAAACTCATGGCTTCCCGCAAATCACGATCGTCTTCAACAATGCTAATTCTTCTTTTCATCTCTTTTAAGATTTAAAGTACAATGTTAAAGATACTATTTATTATATGAAATACGCTTTAGGGCGTAACTGAACCACACGAAAAAAAGTTCAACAACGCAATTTTTGCCCTGAAAAACGTAAAAATTATAACAACTGTTCACTAGATTCTCCAAATTGTTTCCTTAAATTTGCAAACGTTTTCGTAAACCAAATTAAAGACATATGAGACCCGATTTATTTCAAGCTCCTGATTATTATTTACTCGACGATTTACTCACTGAAGAACATAAATTAATACGTGATGCTGCACGTGCTTGGGTAAAACGTGAAGTTTCTCCCATCATTGAAGACTATGCACAACGTGCCGAATTCCCAAAACAAATCATCAAAGGTTTGGGTGAAATTGGCGGTTTCGGACCCTACATTCCCGAAGAATACGGTGGTGCTGGTTTAGACCAAATCTCCTATGGATTGATCATGCAAGAAATAGAACGTGGTGATTCTGGAGTTCGCTCTACCTCATCGGTGCAATCGTCATTGGTGATGTATCCCATTTGGAAATTCGGATCCGAAGAACAACGAAAAAAATATTTACCCAAATTAGCCACCGGTGAATTCATGGGCTGTTTTGGATTGACCGAACCTGATTTTGGTTCGAATCCAAGTGGCATGGTGACCAACTTTAAAGACATGGGCGATCATTATTTATTGAATGGTGCAAAAATGTGGATTTCGAATGCTCCATTCGCAGACATTGCCGTGGTTTGGGCAAAAAATGAAGAAGGCAGAATTCACGGACTCATCGTAGAACGCGGCATGGAAGGTTTTTCTACTCCAGAAACGCACAACAAATGGTCGCTTCGTGCTTCGGCAACAGGTGAATTAGTGTTTAATAACGTAAAAGTTCCTAAAGAAAACTTGATGCCCGGAAAATCTGGATTGGGTGCTCCGATGCAATGTTTAGATTCGGCGCGTTACGGAATCGCTTGGGGCGCTATTGGTGCTGCCATGGATTGCTACGACACCGCTTTGCGTTATGCTAAAGAGCGTATTCAATTCGACAAACCAATTGCATCGTTCCAATTGCAACAAAAAAAATTGGCTGAGATGATTACCGAAATCACGAAAGCACAATTACTAACTTGGCGTTTGGGTGTTTTGAGAAATGAAGGGAAAGCTACTACAGCTCAAATCTCAATGGCGAAAAGAAACAATGTTGATATGGCGATTCATATCGCTAGAGAAGCCCGTCAAATTTTAGGAGGAATGGGAATCACGGGAGAATACTCGATTATGCGTCACAGCATGAACTTAGAAAGTGTGATTACTTACGAAGGAACGCATGACATTCACTTGCTAATTACCGGAGCCGATATTACGGGCATTCCAGCCTTCAAATAGCAATCAAACAATTATTAAAGTATTGATAAATTCAATAGAAAAGCTTCTTGGAAACAGGAAGCTTTTTTACTTTTACTAAAAAAATTAGCTATGACTATTGAAACCATCAACAACAGCATCCAGCCTCAAAAAGAACTGTTGTTGCAACACCCGCTCTATCAAAAAGTACAAAATATAGACGACTTGCATGCCTTTTTAGAAAATCATGTTTATGCCGTTTGGGATTTTATGTCACTCTTAAAAGCCTTACAATCGCAATTGACCTGCACGACAACACCCTGGTTCGCCACTCCAAATTCGGAAATCCGTTATTTGATTAATGAAATTGTGGTTGCCGAAGAAAGCGACTTAACGCTAGACGGAAAACGTCAAAGTCATTTTGAAATGTATTTGGACGCCATGAAAGGATGCGGTGCAGATACTGCCGAAATCGAGCAATTTATTACCAACGTGTTTTCTTTGCAAAACATTTTCGTAGCGATCAAACAAAGCAATTTGCATCCGAATGTAAAAGCCTTTTTGGATTTTACGTTCCGAACCATCGAAGAAGGAAAAGCGCACAAAATTGCCGCAGCTTTTACTTTTGGGCGAGAAGATTTGATTCCGAGTATGTTTACCGAAATCTTGAAAAACTTCCAACAAAACTTTCCAGACACGGACCTCTCGAAACTAATTTACTATTTCGAAAGACATATCGAACTCGACGCAGATGAACACGGACCTATGGCCATGCAAATGATTGCAGTACTTTGCGGAAATGACGCCACAAAATGGAAAGAAGTTAGAGAAACTTCGGTCCTAGCATTAGAAAAACGCATCGGACTTTGGGATGCCATCGAAGAAAAAATCGAAATGAAACTCGAAACGGTCTAAAACCAATACTAGCATAGATTCGTACCTTAATGAAAATTGTATTTTGAAACTCTTGTTGAAACTTGGACTAATCTCATTCTCGTTACTGCTCGTTTGGAGTTGTGATGGTGCTATCGTTGATTATGTGCCGCCGCCCCATCCGCAAGCTACTGTACCGCCTGGTGCCAAAACCTTCCGCTATTTGGCTTTGGGCGACAGCTATACCATCGGTCAAAGTGTTTGTGTCACTTGTCGGTTCCCCGCGCAATTGAAAACACAATTGAAAACGGCATTCCCTAAGGATAGTATTGCACTTTCCATAATCGCGCAAACGGGTTGGACGACTTCCAATTTAATTTCAGCAATTACTACTCAAAACCCAGAGGCCAATCAAGATTTGGTGACACTATTAATTGGTGTCAATAACCAATACCAGCACAAACCATTTTCAGTATACGAACAGGAATTTCCGGCATTAGTAAACCGGGCTATTGGTTTAGCTAAAGGCGATTCCTCAAATGTAATTGTAGTATCTATTCCGGATTATGCTTACACCCCCTATGGCCAAGGCGCGGCAAATATCTCTTCTGAGATTAACCAATACAATACTTTTGCCCAGAATTATTGTACGCAGCACCAAATTCAGTTTGTCAATATTACCGACATTACCCAACAAGGTTTGTCCGATCCTACTTTAGTCGCAACAGACGGTTTGCATCCCTCAGAAATAGCGTACTCCCGATTTGTGGAGCGTCTTTTACCGAAAGCTAAAGCTATTCTATCAAATTAAAAAAGCGAGAATTTCTTCTCGCTTTTTTTATGATTCTGGTGCTAACTCCAACGCTAGCCCTTCTAAATTTTCGGTAATAGGAATCTGACAGCCTAGCCTGCTGTTGGGCTTGACATTAAAAGCTTCCGATAACATGGCTTCTTCGTCATCATTGCGCTCTGTTGTCAGCACATCATTCAAAACATAACATTGACACGAGGCGCACATAGCCATGCCGCCGCAAATCCCAATGGTTCCTTCGGGCGCCAATTCATAGGCGCGCACGAGTTCCATGATGTTCATGTTCATGTCGGTTGGCGCTTGCACTTCGTGAGTAACGCCTTCTCGGTCTATAATGGTAATAGTTACGTCCAAACTGATTCTTTTTTTAAGGAGCTATTTCCCGCTTTCCGCATTATCTCTGCGAGGATAATTGCTACAATCGGGGCTAGGGCCTTTGCTATTCTTTGATTAATCAATCGATTTTACGACGGCTTTCTCGGCTTCTTTTCTAGTGCCGTCAAAACCATCCACACCCGAAACGGTGGTATATTTTAAAACATATTTTTTACCGGGATTCAAACGTTGGTAAACACTTTGGCACATTAAGGTGGCTTCGTGAAAACCGCATAGAATCAGTTTTAATTTCCCTGGATAAATATTGACATCACCAATGGCATAAATGCCAGGAATGTTGGTTTGATAATCCAACGCGTTATTCACTACGATCGCATTTTTTTCAATCTCCAATCCCCAGTTCGCAATGGCGCCTAATTTTGGTGACAATCCGAAAAGCGGAATGAAATAATCGGTCTCTATTTTTTGATGCTGTCCGTCAACATCAATGGTTAGCGCATTCAAATGCTTTTCGCCGTGAAGTGAAACTACTTCTGCTGGTGTGATTAAGTTGATTAATCCCAATTTTTTGAACTCTTCCACTTTTTCAACCGAATCTAAAGCACCGCGAAATTCGTTTCTACGGTGAATTAAAGTGACACTCGCAGCTACATCGGCTAGAAAAATACTCCAATCCAACGCCGAGTCGCCACCTCCGGCAATCACGATATTTTTGTCACGAAACAACTCTGGGTCTTTAACAAAATATTCTACGCCTTTGTCTTCGTAGAATTCGATGTTGTCGATTAATGGTTTTCTGGGGTCGAAACTTCCTAAACCACCCGCAATGGCAATTGTTTTGGCATGGTGTTTCGTTCCTTTGTTCGTAGTAACGATAAAGGTGCCGTCGTCTAGTTTGTCTATGGTTTCGGCCTTTTCATTTAGGGTAAACCCGGGTTGAAATTGCTTGATTTGCTCCATTAAATTGGTCACCAAATCGCCCGCCAATACTTCAGGATAGCCTGGAATATCGAAGATGGGTTTTTTGGGATACAATTCGGAGAGCTGGCCGCCCGGTTGGGGCAGTGCATCAATAATGTGACATTTGAGTTTTAAGAGTCCGGCTTCAAATACGGCAAAGAGCCCTGTTGGCCCGGCTCCGATGATAAGGATATCTGTTTCAATCATGCTTTTGAGGTGCTGAGTTGCTACTTTTTTTAACCTTGCAAAGGTTAGGAAACTCGAAATTGTTTTAGGTGATAAATATCACATTTTACAAAAAAATTGGTGCTGTCCCAGAATCGCGCGAGGGATTACTTCACTTTGCTTTTATTTCCATTAGAGTTCAGTGAACTTTGTTTGCAGCAAAGTACCGCGTACTGCGGAAAGCCCGACCCTTGTGGGCACGCCCCACTACTTTATCCAATATTGACGACCGTTTCAATTTGCGGGGCAAACTTCTTAATAGTCGTTTCTACACCTGCTTTCAAGGTCATTTGATTGACGCTGCAACTGATGCAAGCTCCTTCGAGACGCACAGTAACATGCTTGTCGTCTTGAATCGAAATTAGGGTAATGTCTCCGCCGTCGGAATTTAAAAAAGGGCGAATCTCTTCGAGTGCTTTTTCTACATTGAGCGTTAATTCTTCTGTGGTCATGGTTTGGTTTATTTGATGTTGGATTGTAATCCTATTTTTTTACAGCCGAACAACCCGCCATAGTGGTTATCTTGATGGCTTCGGTTGCGGGTAAGTTTTCATTTCTTTTGACCACTTCTTGTACGACGTTTCGCGTGATTTCTTCAAAAACAGTTTCGATCACGGAACCGGTTTGCATGGCTGCTGGACGACCATAATCTCCAGCTTCTCGAATGGATTGTACTAACGGTACTTCTCCTAAGAACGGCACTTGTAAATCTTCTGCCAAGTTTTTGGCTCCTTCTTTTCCGAAGATGTAGTATTTATTATTTGGTAATTCTTCTGGCGTGAAATAGGCCATGTTTTCGATAATTCCGAGAACAGGTACGTTGATGCTTTCGGATAAAAACATGGAAACTCCTTTTTTGGCATCGGCTAAGGCTACAGCTTGCGGTGTGCTAACGATTACGGCACCGGTTATCGGTAGCGATTGCATGATGGATAAATGAATATCACCAGTTCCTGGTGGCAAGTCGATTAAAAGGAAATCAAGTTCACCCCAATCGGCATCAAAAATCATTTGGTTTAGGGCTTTGGAAGCCATCGGTCCGCGCCAAATTACGGCCTGACTCGGTGCTGTAAAGAAACCAATAGAAAGTAATTTAATCTCATAACTTTCAACGGGTTTCATTTTTGATTGTCCGTTGACAGTTACTGAAATGGGTTTTTCAGATTCCACATCGAACATAATAGGCATTGATGGCCCATAAATATCAGCATCTAAAACTCCAACCGCGAAACCCATTTTGGCTAAGGTTACGGCTAAGTTTGCGGTTACCGTTGATTTTCCTACGCCACCTTTCCCAGAGGCTACTGCAATAATGTTGCGCATTCCTGGAACGGCTTTCCCTTTGATTTCGTTTTTCTCTGGTGCTTCTACTTTGATATTGACCTTCACTACAGCGTCAGGAGAGAATTTTTCGTGTATGAGTTTTTTGATGTCGTCTTCTGCTCTTTTCTTGATGTGCATGGCTGGCGTTGCGATGATTAAATCAACGACCACTTCGTCTCCAAAGGTGACTACGTTTTTCACGGCACCGCTTTCAACCATATTTTTTCCTTCTCCGGCAATAGTAATGGTTTCTAGCGCTTTGAGAATTTCTTTTCTATCTAATTTCATGGGTTATGAATTCGCTTTAAAAAGCTATGTTTATTTAAACTGATTTTAGACTGCAAAAATAACTATAATAATTCTAAATAAGAAGCATTTAACAGCAAGTTACAAATGAATAATTTTACGCTATTTCTGAATTGATCAGAGGTATCGAATTGCTTCGACAAGTGTACACAAATAAGCTTTTTTTTCGTAAAAATCCTTACTACTAAAAACCGCTTTATTTTTTCAATCTATAAGTTGTCTTGAATCAAATCAGCAAAAAGTAAATGCTACGTTGAAAATAAAAAAACAACGGCAAATAAACTTCATTAAGTTAATTGGAAAGTAAAATGAAGAATTCCAAGAACAACCAGAGGAAGAAACAAGAGTAAGAAATAGGTACTATAAAAAGGCTACATATCCCACAAGAATCTGTATTCTTCAAATAGATGTAGCTGATTCTTAGTGAAAAAAATTACAAAATAGATGGGAAATTAAAAAGAGGAAGGAAGAAATGAGTAGAGACTTATCTTTAAATTGCTTACTAAATACTCTCTTTGGAAAAGTCTACTTTAGTTTAAAGATATCCCGTATCAATGATGTACTGTACTATTTCTACTAGAGGAAATAAATTTGGTAGTGCTCTGCTATTTTTTAGTACAAAAGAAAAGCAGATTAAAAAATTATCCGTTGTTATGCATTTGAGAACCTCTTAACTGAAATCAAAGAAATAGCGCTTATTTTTTATTTTCTAATGCCTCTAATCTTTTGATAATAGCCGCATTGATCTTCATCAGTTCCTCGTTTTTCTTTTGAAGGGCTTCTATTACTTCCTGTTGTTCTTGAACTGCTTTTACGGTTATTGGAAGAAAATCATTGTAACGAACGGCGTACATTCCGTTTGAAGTATGACCAAGAATACCAGTATTCGTTGACCCTGCATTATTAAGTGCAATTTCTAATTCTTGAGCAATAAAACCATACTCTGTCTTTCTATTTACATCATCTTTACGAAAATAAGATACTGGACGTAGTGTTTTTATAAAATCTAACCCTAATGGAGAGTCTTTAATATCCGATTTTAATCTTCTATCCGAAGAAGTCGACCAACTTGGTGCGTTTACATAAGCGCCACTGTATGCAGCACCACCACCAATTGTGATCGGATAAGCACCAGCGGTAGCAGCAGAACCAATTACAATTTCTCTCGAAGAACCGGCACCAGAAGTTTGAGCATTAGTTCCTATTAATACGTTATCAGTCCCAGTAGTAAGATTAGACCCTGCACTTTTCCCAACAGCTGTATTCCTTGTTGAAGTATTGGCTGCACTATATAATGCATTAGAACCTACAGCTACTGACTCGGTAATAACACCACTTTGGATCATCGCACTATAACCAATGGCAACATTATTTATAGATGCCGCATTATTTACTCCTGATAAAGCTAAAGCACCAACAGCGGTATTATACTGAGAAAGAGTTGCGTTCGCTGCCAAAGCATTGTATCCCACAGCGGTATTCCCCACGCCACCATTAAGAGCGGCTAACGCGCCGCTACCCACAGCCGTGTTTCGATTACCACCACCCGCATTATTGGTATTGATACTTAACGCATTATAGCCAACCGCAGTATTATCACTTGGGGTGTCATTAGCGGCCAAAGCACTAGTTCCTAGTGCGGTATTATTTCCTCCTGTATTGGCGGCTAAAGCACTGGTTCCAAGGGCGGTATTATTGGCTCCTGTTGCATTAGCAGCTAAAGCATTGGATCCTACAGCCGTATTATTGGCACCACTAGTATTGGTTTGCAAGGCAGAGAAACCAACAGCCGTGTTCGCTGCTGCTGAATTCGATGATAAAGTATTATAACCAACAGCAGTATTGCCAGTTGAAGTTGCACTAAATCTTAATGCATTGAAGCCCACAGCCGTATTATTTGCTCCGGTAGAATTGGTGATCAAAGCTGACGCTCCAACTGCTGTATTACCTGTGCCAGCACCGGTATTGGCTATTAATGCTCTCCAACCTAAAGCTGTATTGTTTGCTCCTGTATTTGCCGCTAACGCACTTGTTCCCAGTGCGGTATTATTAGCTCCTGTTACATTAGCAGCTAAGGTATTATAACCCACTGCAGTATTCCCTGATGCCGTATTGACAACCAAAGCATTAGTACCTACAGCGGTGTTAGTAACTCCTGTAATATTAGCTGCCAAGGTATTATAACCCACAGCGGTGTTACCTGTTGCGGTACTAACCGCTAAGGCGTTTACTCCGACCGCCGTATTGGTTGTTCCAATTAAATTGCCCGCTAAGGCACTTTTTCCAACCGCAGTATTATTAGCTCCTAAGGTGTTAGCAGCCATTGCATTAGTTCCAATCGCAGTATTGGTAGTTCCAGTCGTCGTTGCTGCTAAAGCACCGCTTCCTAAAGCCACATTATCTGCTCCGGTACTTAACGTTAAAGCATTGTTACCAAATGCTGTATTATTAGTGGTAGCTCCTGCACTAAGAGCTCCAACTCCAAAAGAAGTACTTGTCGCGCTAATTTTTCCCGAAGCTGCATTATTTCTTCGGAACGCTACGTCAATATTGGTACCTGCACTGGTACCTAAATAATTGGTTCCATCCACAATTCCGCTATTCCCTGTTATGGACCATCCACTTGCTGCACTTGCACCTAATTTTTCCCAAGCTGTTCCATTATAAAAATAAAACCCAACCGCAGTAACATTACTCGTAATACCTGATGCCGTTCCTGTAACTACTTCAGTGATATAAATCATGGTAGATGTTGGAATACTAGTCATACTTTGAGCACGTTCTCTAGTGACTCTTGGAATTAAAATCCCATCAACATTGGTGGTTAGACCCGTTGCGTTGGTAGCCGCTATATCTAGTGTTGAACTCGGAACTGTACCAATCCCAACTTGAGAAAATGCCATACTTGAAAAAAGTACTACTGTTGAAAATAAAAATAATTTCATGTCTTCATTGTTTAAGATGCAAAAAACTTGAGTGTTTTTAATTTTGTTAGGTTCACCAAAAAAAACTTTTTGGACTGTAAATTAGGGATACACAACTTAGTGAAGATATTTCAAAATTCGTTTTTACCTTAGTATATAATAACTATACCGTAAATTATATTACAACAATGACTGAGATAACGCACTGCTGTTAGTTTAGAGCTATGAGTGCCTATTTGTAAGAGTTGCCAAATAACGCCAAACTTTACAAATTGTATTGTTATTGTATAGGTTTTAAACGTACTAATTTCATAAATACGGTTGTATTTATATCTCTTTAAGGCATTTTATACCTAAATAACTATTATTATATTCGAAAAATGATAATAAAATAATTATTCTATCTCTATTTATATTCCCAATTTATTTAAATAAAATGAAATAAAAAAGCCGCTTCTTGCTAATAGTGTTTAGATAGAGTAAGCCTATTTATTTCCAAAAAGGGGTAGTTGTCTATTCCAAGAGAGTCTGAAAAATTTTAGGAAGAACACCGATAAATCAAAAAGTAGTGATGCCATTGGGTACCGTTCACATCTAAATTCTTCCAAAAAAGGGCTGAAAAATTAGTGCTTACTTCGTCACTTTCGGCTCCCAAAAATGTTTGTCGAAATCTACAATTTGATTGTCAACCACCTGGATACCTTCGCTTTCCAGTAATTGCTGCATCAAGTTCGTTCCGTCGAAATGATGCTTTCCAGTAAGAATACCTTTGCTGTTCACGACGCGATGTGCCGGAACCTCTTCCATGGTGTGAGAAGCGTTCATCGCCCAACCAACCATTCTAGCCGACCGACCGGTGCCTAACGCTCTGGCAATGGCGCCATAAGAAGTTACTTTTCCGTAAGGAATTTGTTTCGCAACAATGTAAACTCGTTCGAAAAAATTGGGTTCCATCTTAATTATAAAGCAGTTTAAAAAGCGTAAAAACAGCCATAAAAGCAGTCACCGAACCAATAATGGTGTTGACGTTTTTCATCAAAAAATTGGTTTCCTTCTCGATTTGCTTGAATGCCGCGATGTACAAATAAAAAACAGAAAACGAACCCAGCACTACGCCCAAAACAAAACTCAGGATTTGAATTTTTTCAAATTGAAAATAACCCGAACTTGCCAAACTCATGCTGGCAAAAACATAAAAAGGAATAGGCAAAAAGTTGAGCATGGAAAGCAGAATACCAAAGAAAAAGCGATTGGACTTCCCTTTGATCTTAATCTCCGCTTTGGGCTTTTTGGGCTTTTTTGCCATCCAAAAGAAATAAAAGCTCAGCCCCGAAAACACTATAATTCCAAGTTCTTGAAGAAACGATACGATCTCAATGTGAATGCTAATAAACCTGGCGAAAAGAACGGCCAGAAAGGTTTGGATAAAGACTATTAGCGATGCTCCAAAAGCAAAACTCAACGCTTCGTTTTTACCTTCATTCAAACTGATTTTAGCCGCAGTCATGTTGATCAATCCAGGAAGGATTACCGCCAAAAACGCAATGCAAAAGCCTAAGAATAAAGGTAACAAAAAAGCCATCTATTTGATTTTAAAACGAATATACGTAATTGCCTTGTTTATTTCCAAATATTGTTTTTCGTAAAACGTTTGAATCTTGATGACTTCGGCCGGGCTTCCTTCATTTCTGTACACGTTATGGTTGGCATACAACACTTCGTGCCCTTCGCCATGCAACAAGCCTAAAGTATAGCCATGCATGAATTCGCTATCGGTTTTCAAGTTGACAATGCCGTCTTCTTTCAGGATTTTTTTATACAACTGCAAAAACTGCGAATTGGTCATTCGGTGTTTGGTACGTTTGTATTTGATTTGAGGGTCGGGAAATGTAATCCATATTTCATCCACTTCTTGCTCTGCAAAAATGTGGTTGATGAGTTCTATTTGCGTTCGAATGAAAGCTACGTTGTGCAAACCATCTTCTACGGCTGTCTTAGCACCACGCCAGAATCGAGCTCCTTTGATGTCAATCCCAATAAAATTCTTATCTGGATATTCCTCGGCCAAACCAACAGTATACTCTCCTTTACCACAACCCAATTCCAGTACTAACGGATGGTCGTTCTTGAAGAAATCAGCATTCCATTTTCCTTTCAACGGAAAGTCTCCCGAAACCACTTCTTCCCTTGTTGGTTGAAAAACGTTCTGAAACGATTCGTTCTCCTTAAATCTTTTTAACTTATTTTTACTTCCCACGATGTAATTTAATGTTTTGGCAAAATTAAGGAAATATACCAGACCAGAAATGTTTTTATCTTGCGGGTTTAAAAAAGTAATCTTTTTCTGAAAATGACTTTACCGTCTCCATCCAAAAATATCTTAGTTGCCCCACTAAATTGGGGTTTGGGCCATGCCACACGCTGCATTCCGATTATCAAAGCTTTAGAAATAAATGGGTATATTCCTATTTTAGCTTCCGACGGAATTGCATTGGCTTTGCTAAAAAAAGAATTCCCACATTTAAAAGCCTTGGAATTGCCGTCCTACGAAATTGAATACGCCAAAGACGGGGCCAATTTCAAATGGAAACTGCTTAAAAACATGCCGGTCATGATTGAAGCCATTTTGGACGAAAAGAAACTCGTCAAAAAGTGGGTAAAAGAATTCGACTTAATCGGAATTATCTCGGACAACCGCTTGGGTGTTTTCAATAAAAAAATACACTCGGTTTTCATCACGCACCAATTGAATGTACTCACAGGAAATACCACTTGGATTACGAGCAAACTGCACCAACACATCATCAAAAAGTACGATGAATGTTGGGTTCCCGATGCCGAAGTGGCGCCGAACTTAACTGGCAAATTGGGGCACTTAAAAAACCCACACGATAAAATCAAATATATTGGTCCGTTGAGTCGGTTTGAGAAAAAAGACCTCGCACAAGCCTATGATTTGATGATTATCTTATCGGGGCCCGAGCCACAGCGCAGCATTTTGGAAATCATCCTCAAAGAATCGCTCGACCGCTATGAGGGCGAAGTCGTTTTTATAAGTGGCAAAGTCGAACCACAACAAAAGAAAGTGCAACTCGATCATGTAACTTATTATAATTTCATGACAACCGAGCAATTAGAACACACGTTTAACAGCAGCAAAATAGTACTCTGCCGTTCCGGTTATACTACGGTAATGGATTTGGTAAAATTAGGTAAAAAGGCCTTCTTCATTCCAACACCTGGGCAATACGAGCAAGAGTATTTAGCCAAAAGGTTGAAAAAAATTGGAGCGTTCCCGAACGCCAAGCAAGAGGATTTTAAGATTGAGAATCTGTTGGAAATTGATTTATACAAACCCTTCCGAATGACGCAAGAGCCGATTCATTGGAAACAGTTATTTTGCCTTTTCGAGGGTGAACGAGAACTCTGATCCTTTTCCAAATTCACTTTCTACATAAATCTTTTCATCGTGCGCTTCGATGATGTGTTTGACGATCGACAAGCCTAAGCCCGAACCACCTTCGCTTCTCGCGCCGCTTTTGTCAACTCGGTAAAACCGTTCAAAAAGCCGAGAAATATTTTGCTTTTCGATGCCCTCGCCGTTATCGTGGACACGAACGATGACTTTGTTATCCGTTAAGCTTTCGATACTAAGTTCGGTAGATCCTTTTTCCTTGCCGTATTTGATGGAGTTGACAATTAAATTAATCAGTACTTGTTCAATTTTTTCGCGATCGGCTAAAACTTGGATGGGTTTGTTGTATTTCATATCGAACAACAATAGGATGTCTTTTTTAGACGCTTCCATTTCTAGCAAATCAAATACGTTTTGAATGAGTTTGACAATATCAAACTTGACGATTTCTAAATTTAGATCGCCAATTTCTAGTTTGGAAATCATGTCCAAATCCTGCACGATGTATATCAGTCTTTCGACTCCTTTTTCGGCGCGTTCTAAATATTTCTTGCGAATAGATTTGTCGTTCATAGCCCCATCCAACAAGGTAGAAAGGTAGCCTTGCACTGTAAATAAAGGGGTTTTCAACTCGTGAGAAACGTTGCCCAAAAATTCGCGACGGTATTCTTCCCGAACTTTTAGCATTTCGATTTCGAGTTTCTTATCCGTGGCAAATTTCTTAACTTCTCTCGTTAAGGTCGCCATATCGGTCGTGATCGGTTGGTTTCTAAAATTGGAAGATTCTAAAAGCGACACATCATCGTAGATTTTTTTAACCCTGCGGTAAATAAAATGCTCGACGCGGTATTGCAATACGAAAAAAGAAAAAGCGGCAATTCCGATAGCGAAACAGGCGCAAAATTGCCAAGAGAACTGAAAAAAATAATACGTTAAAAAGGCTATTAAACCTGTAGCAAAGAAGGTAATGTAGAGTGCTGAAACTACAGCAAATTTGTATGTTTTTTTGAAACTGATTCCCATTTATACTTCAAACTTGTAGCCGACTCCTTTGATGGTTTTAAAGAAATCGTCTCCTATTTTTTCTCTGAGTTTCCGAATGTGTACATCGATGGTTCTTCCGCCTACAATTACTTCATTGCCCCAAACCTTATCTAAGATTTCTTCTCTTTTGAATACTTTCCCAGGTTTGGACGCTAAAAGGTAGAACAACTCGAATTCTTTTCTAGGCAAAATAATCTCTTTATTTTCCTTAACAATTTTATATTCTTCACGGTTGATTTCGATACCTCCTACGTTTAAAGTCTCTGAATTTTTACCTTCCTCTTCCTTCAAACGACGCAATAAGGCCTTCACTTTACTCACCAATAATTTAGGTTTGATGGGTTTGGTAATGTAATCATCGGCACCTGCATCAAAACCGGCTACTTGGGAATAATCTTCACTTCTCGCGGTTAGAAAAGTAATGATGGTATGACCTAATTCTGGTATTTTCCTAATGTTTTCACAAGCTTCCATACCGTCCATTTCGGGCATCATCACATCCATAATAATCAAATGTGGTAGTTCTTTCTTGGCTTTTACAATCGCTTCTTTTCCATTGGCGGCCGTGCTGATTTGATATCCTTCTTGGGCTAAATTATAGCCTACAATTTCTAGAATGTCTTGCTCGTCATCTACTAATAAAATCTTGATGTCCTTTTTCTTCATGATCGCGTCAATTGCTTTGGTTGCGGTGAATGGTATTGCATTATTGGGTACTCCAACTTTAATTCGATTGTAAATGTAAAGATAAAAGAATATCTACAAATCGAGTTAACTGTAATTTAATATGTTAACAATTCGGTAATATTTTCGAAACCAAATGGTAACTGGCGAGTAACACGAACTTTACAAGTTGGCCGTTTCTTTGCACCAAATTTTAACGTACACATTATGAAATTTAAATTTTTAACCTTGGTTCTTTTCATTTGTTCGATGGCTTTGGCTCAGACCAAAGGAACTATAACTGGAGTGTTAAAGGACAAAGATGCCAACAATGCGGTCTTGCCATTTGCCAATGCTGCTCTTAAAGGAACCACGATTGGCGCGGCCACAGATGAAAACGGAAAGTACAAAATTAGTGTTGTGCCAGGAGATTACACTTTAGTCTTTAGCTTTTTGGGATATGAAAATGTAGAAGTTCCCGTAACGGTTGTCGCTGGAGAAACGATCATTATTAATAGAGCGTTAGGTTCCGGAAATTATAAATTAGAAGACGTCGTAGTAAAAGCTGCTGCTGGAGGAAGAGAAAAGGAAACGGCATTACTGTTAGATCAAAAGAAAGCGGTCGAAATCAAACAAAGTATCGGAGCACAAGAAATGGCTCGAAAAGGCGTGAGTGATGTAGAAGAAGGTTTGACTAAAATCACCGGTATTACCAAAGTGGGCGACCGAGGCCTATTTGTTAGAGGTTTGGAAGACCGGTATAACAATTTACTGATCAACGACTTGGCAGCACCTACGAATAATCCGTTTAAAAAAATCATTCCGCTAGATTTATTTCCTACCGATATCGTAAGCGTGATTGAAGTATACAAGACGTTTAACCCCAATATATATGGTGATTTTGCGGGCGGAACGTTTAACATTCAAACGTCTCTAAACGGAAAAAGTCAAACTAAAATTAATATCGGTGTTGGCTATTCGACCCATAATAACTTGAATCGCTTTTTGATTTCTAAAGATGCCAGCACCACGAATGGCTTTTTTGGATTGAACGGAAAAGATCGCGAATTGCCTAGTATTTTTGGAAATGTACCTTCTAATAAAAGTTTAACTTCTGAAGATTCAAAAAATAAAATCAAAAACGGTTGGGATGTGGATGAAACCCAAAGCCCTTTAAACTCCAGTATTGGATTTCTTCATTCCGAAAAATTTGACTTTGCTAACGAACGTCGGTTTTCATACTTGTTGTCTTTGAATTTTGATAACAGCTATCAAATTAGAAATGGCGCCAACAACACTTTCAATGCGAACGGGCAATTCAACAACCATTTGCGAGGAAATGAAAACACGTATAAAACTTCAACCTCGTCCTTGGTAGGTTTGAACTATAAAACGAAAAGACTCAACCTGAATTTTAACACCATGTATTTGCGCTCTACAGAAAGTGTTGTATTAGATCAGGACGGAACTACCGATGGAAACTTAGCCAGTGTAGGCGTAACCAGAACTAATCAATTTGAAGAATCCGACTATTTAAACGGGCAACTTTTTGGAGAATTTGCATTAACTGAAAACAAAAACCATACAATCAAAGTGGGGGGTTCCTTAGCCCAAACATCCTACCAACAACCCGATCGGAAATTTTTTAGCGCTGTTCGTCAAAATGAAAAGGAAGCCATCATTAATTATGGTGGAAACAATTTTATCAAACAATATTTAAACATCAAAGGCAATTATTTCTATTCTCAATTATTGGAATACAATTGGAAATTCGGAAAGGACGAAGCGAAAAACAACAAATTTACAATAGGATATAACGGGAATGGAAACAATGCCAAAACCACCTACCGCTTTGTATTTGTTAGAGAAAACTTGCCAAGCCAAGGCTCGTTTACCGTCCCTCTAAACGCCATCGATTCGTATTTAAATGAAGATTTCGCCGCCAATAATATTTATTATGCCGAGGGCTCGAATGCGTCGTACAAAACGAAATTGAACGAATTCACCAATGCAGGATATACGAATTTACTGCTTCATTTTAATCACTTCGAAATCAACGGTGGATTGCGGGCTGAAAAGTATACTCGTGAAATTAAGTACCGTTACAACGGAGGATTCACTGATCCTTATCTGAAGAAAACGATGGATAAAACCTATATTTTACCTTCGATCAATGTAAAATATGCTTTAAATGAAAACAGCAATTTGCGTTTTGCAACAGCTCAAACCTATACCAAACCCATCTTAATGGAAGTGTTGCCCATCACGATTGTGAATGCCGACGGAACTAGCCAGCAAGGAAATCCATTCTTAATGAACAGTGATAACTTGAATGTAGATTTAAAATACGAATGGTTTCCTACCTCAAAAGAAATGTTTTCTGCCGGAATCTTTGCGAAAAAATTAGACAACCCGATTGAAAGAACCTACAAAGCAGATGCAGGTGGACAAATTACTACCTTTCTGAACTCTGATCATGCGTCATTGTTTGGTGCCGAATTGGAAATGTTAGTAGAATTAAAAAGAATTAGCAGCCGTTTGTCCGATTTCTCATTCGGCTTTAACACCTCTTTGATGCAAACTAAAGTAGCCGTTTCTCCAAATACGGTTAACCCTGAAGATGGGAAAATATCCAATTCCATTGAAACCCATAAAAACAGAGAATTACAAGGTGCCTCCAAATGGATTATTAATTCCGACTTAAAATACCAATTTCAATTTAGCAAAGAATGGAACAATACCGTTTCCTTAGTGTATTCTGTTTTTGGAAAAAGAATCTATAGCGTAGGAACCGCCGGATTAGATCATATCTATGAATTGCCTGTTAGCAAATTAGACTTAGTTTGGAATAATAAATTAGGAGAGAAATGGAACTTAAAATTTTCAGCCGATAACCTCTTAAACCCTAAAGAGAAATTCGTTTTAGGAGACAATAGCACCATCCCAATTTATGAAGACACTAAAACAATTAAAGATTATCAAAAAGGAATCGGGTTTTCTTGGAACTTGAGTTATACCTTCTAAATCCAACAACAACATACGAAAAGCGACCTAAATGGTCGCTTTTTATGTTAAAAAATAAGTCCTTTCTTAACATTAAGTTGACACAAAAATTGAATTCAAATAACCTTTTTGTAACCTTTAAGTAACTCCTTTGAAATTTCCAAAATATAAATTTGTAACAACAAAAAATTAAAACAAACAACATGAAAAAAGCATTTTTAAGTCTAGTAGTTATGGGTCTGTTTACAGCATGCTCTACTAGCGACAACGAGACGCTTCCCGTAGTTCCACAAGTAGGTGAAATTTCAGGAACCATTACTTCAAATCAAACTTTTCCATCAGGAACGTACACTCTTAAAGGGATTGTAAAAATAAACCCTGGAGTAACCGTTACTTTCGATGCAGGGTCCACCATCACTTGCGACATTGCTAATGGAGATAATGCCTTAGTAGTATTGAATGGTGGCAAATTAAATATCAATGGAACCGCTAGCCAACCGGTAGTATTCACAGAAAAAAATAAAACTCCTGGAAACTGGGGTGGAATAATAATGTACGGCGATGCTCCGATAACAGCTGCCTCAGGTGCTACAACTGCGCAATCTGAAGACGGAAATGTGCAAACCTACGGAGGAACTAATCCTACACACAATGGAGGTTCTTTAAGTTATGTTCGTGTAGAATATGCTGGAAAGAAATTAGGTGACGGACAAAAAGAAAACAATGCCTTTACCTTTTACTCTTGCGGATCAGGAACAACCTTAGACCATTTAGTTGCTTACAAAGGCGCTGATGATGGCTACGAATTTTTTGGAGGAACCGTAAGTGCTACCAACCTAGTTTCGTTTGGAAATTATGATGATGCTTTTGACTGGCAAGATGGATGGCAAGGTCAATTGAACTCAAACTGGTATGCTTATCAAACTGGAAAAGGAAACTTCGGAATGGAGATTGAAGCTTCTAATAACAACAATAATTTCGGTCCAAAAATATCAAAAATAACGTTGAAAAAAGCTCCAGGAACTACTCCAGAAGCGGACACTGATGTTCAAGTAGATGCTTTCCAATTCAAAAAAGAAGGTAATGGCGAGTACGATAATATTATTGTAGATGGATACGGAGATTACACGGTAGGAACCACCGTTTATCATGGTGCAGTGGTAAAAATCCAAGATGTAACTACTAACAACAACCAAGTTAATGGGTCTAAATTGAAACTTACCAATGTGAAAATTTCCAACACGTCTCAAACTACACCAATCGGAGCCACCGATGCCATTATTGTAGTTTTCCCTGCTGGTAATTTCACGACATCAACAACCGCTACTGGTGCCACACTAACTAATGGCGCATGGTCTAATGTTGATGGAACGAACTTAATTCAATAAGTTTCTTAAATTTCAAATCAACGGCAGCAATACTAAAAAACACCTCAACTAGTGAGGTGTTTTTTTTATGATTTTATTTTGAAATTAATTGCTATCTTTACCCCGAGAAATAGACTCATGAGAAAAAACTACTTTTATACCATCCTATTGTTTGCCTTGTTTTCCTTGTCTGCTGCAGCACAAGATAACAAGCCACAACCTATTGCGATAGAAGGATTGAGTTTTTATCCCAATCCTGTAAGCAACGGAAAAATATACATCACGTCAAAATCAAGCTTAGACAAAGACGTGACCATTTTTGATGTATTGGGTAAAAAAGTACTACAAGCGACTTTGAATGCCAAAGAACTCAATATTACTTCTCTTTCTCCTGGTGTTTACATCATTAAAATTCGCGAAGGCGAAGCTACTGCTACTAGAAAATTGATTGTCAAGTAATTAATTTCTATCCCCTTACATTACCTTAATCTTTATTTTACTTTTTTTTCTTTTACACAAAGAAAAATACTTCCTATATTTGTAGACTATAATTTTAATTACTTAAAAATGAAAAAACTTTACATTTTATTATTACTAGTAGGTAGTACAGTGTCTTTTGGACAAACTTTCTACTCTGAAAACTTCGGAACTGCAACGGGAACATTAGCCATTGTTGACAACGTATTCGAAAATGGAGCTCCAATTGCTTACTCAGGTACTGCTGACGTACGTTCTTCTTTAGCGTCAAGCGGATACAATGGTGCTTCAGGAGTAAGAAACGTATTCATAAATGCTATTGATGAATATTTCCAAATTGATGGTTTGAACTCGTCTGCATACAATACTGCCGATATTCAGCTTTCTTTCGGAATTAATACACCTACAGCCGTAACTAACGTATTAACTGTTGAAGTTAGTACTGATGCTACAGTCTGGACTCCCGTAACTTATACACCAACAGGAACAGGATGGACTTTGGCAACAATCAGCGGCGGAGTGATTCCTTCTTCTACAACGCTTTCTATCCGTTTCAAATCTTCTACAGTTTTACAGTATAGAATTGACGACGTAAAGTTGAGCAATGTTTCTGCTTCTTGTACATTAGCGCTAGGAACCGTTACGGCTCTTTGTGATGCTTTTACTGCAGGAACTGATACTTATACTGCTACCATTCCTTACACTGGAGGTGGTAATGCAACATACACGCTAACGCCAAACGCTGGTTCTGTTAGTGGAGACAATCCTTCCTCTTTAGCGGCTGGTAACATCACTATCGTTGGAATTCCAGAAGGAACTGCTTTAACACTTACAGTTACAGGTGGTACTTGTAATTCTTCAGCTGGCATCGCCTCTCCTGAGTGCAAACCAATCAACCCATTGCCATACAGCGACACTTTCCCTTACGCGGCTGGTGCTTCTTTAGGATCTCAAGTAAAATGGACCAACATCAACTCTGGTGATAATATTGTTGGAGTGGCTAGTAACTTAACGTATCCTGGTTTTACTTCTGCTGACAATGCGATAACCTTTACTGGTGCTGGTATTGACTGTTTCTCTCCGTTTACTGCTACTACTGCAGGAACTATTTATGCTTCATTCATACTCAATGTAACTGACATGACCAATGTTACTACAGATTTGTCTGAAACCTATTTCGCTGGAATTTCTGATGCTGCTAAAGGATATAAAGCTAGAATATTCTTGAAAAAGAATGCTGCGCAGTATCAATTAGGTTTTGATACTAACTCAACAACAACTAATTACGACGCAACTTTACGAAATGTAGGCGATGTTGTTTTTGTTGTAATGGGGTATGATTTTGCAACCAATACATTAAACGCTTGGTTCAACCCAACTTTAGCTTCTTTTAATGCCGCTACTCCTGCAACATTGACTGTTACTCCTGCAACAGCGATTACAGAATTAGGTGGTTTCTTGCTAAGACAAGATTCAGATACTAAAACACCAGCTATCGTTTTTGACGAGTTGAGAATCGCTGACAACATCAGCGCTTTATTAGCGGTAAAACAAAACACGGCTATTGCTGGTTTAAAAGTATATCCTAACCCAGTAACTAACGGAATATTGTTCGTAGATACTAAAGCAAATGCTGAAAAAAGCATCGTGATTTACGATGTACTTGGAAAACAAGTTTTGGCTACAACTACCGCTTCAAACGCTATTAACGTAGCTAGCTTAAACGGTGGTGTTTACATCCTTAAAATTACAGAAGCTGGTAAAACCGCTACAAGTAAATTAGTGATTAAATAAGACCTTTTTAAAATATAGTAAAAACTCCAACTGAAAAGTTGGAGTTTTTTTTATTTCGTTACTTTTGTAAAAAAGATTCCTTGATTCCCCATTCCGATATATTTTCAATTTCCAGCAGCAAACAATTTGAAAAAATTGCGTTGAAAGTATTCCGCTTTCAATACGATAACAATACGGTATACCGCGAGTTTTGTCAGCACTTGAACGTCGAAAAACAGTCGGTAAAATCACTGCCACAAATTCCGTTTCTTCCCATTCAATTTTTTAAAAGTCATCCCGTCGTAAGTTCCAACGACCCCATCCAACAAACCTTCACGAGCAGCGGCACCACGGGAATGAGTACCAGCAAGCATTTGGTAACCGATGTGACTTGGTATGAAGAAAGTTACCTAAAAGGGTTTTCTGAATTTTATGGCAACATCGAAGACTACGTCATTCTCGCCCTACTGCCCTCCTATCTAGAACGCGAGGGTTCCTCGTTGATTTATATGGTAACCGATTTGATACAAAAATCCAACCATCCCGATAGTGGCTTTTACCTGCACAATTACGAAGAACTCACCAAAAAACTAATTGCCTTAGACCAATCCGGAGACAATGTGATTTTAATTGGCGTTACGTATGCGTTATTGGACTTAATGGAAACCCATTCCTTTCAGTTACAGAATACCCTCATTATGGAAACGGGAGGCATGAAAGGCAAACGCAAAGAGCTCATTCGAGAAGAGCTGCACGAACTACTGTGTCACGGATTTGGTGTCAATGCCATCCATTCCGAATACGGCATGACCGAACTTCTATCCCAAGCCTATTCCTTAGGCAATGGCGTTTTCGAATGTCCGCCTTGGATGCAAGTCTTCATCCGAGATACCGAGGATGCGCTATCGTATATCGACAACGGAAAAACAGGCGGCATCAACGTTATTGACTTGGCCAATATCAATTCGTGCTCTTTTATTGCCACACAAGATTTGGGCAAAAAAAATCCCAACACTACTTTCGAAGTCTTGGGACGTTTTGATAACAGCGATGTTCGCGGTTGTAATTTGATGGTCCTCTAAACCACGCCAATCACAAAATAATTTTTCTTACCTCGTTGCAACAACACAAACTGATCATTAATCAAATCCTTCGGCGTGAGCACAAATTCTTCCGTTACTTTCTCTTTATTCACCGCAATGGAATTTTCTGCCAAAGCTCGTCGGGCTTCTCCATTCGATTTTAGGAATCCTGTTTTTTCATTCAACACCGAAACAATATCCAATCCGTTTTCAATATCCGATTTTGAAATTTCCGCTTGTGGCACGCCCTCAAAAACCTCTAAAAAAGTAGCCGCATCCAATTGCTTCAAATCGTCGGAAGTAGCATTTCCAAACAAAATAGCAGACGCTTGAATTGCTTTTTCTAAATCTGCTTTTGAATGCACTAACGTAGTCACTTCTTCGGCCAGTTTACGTTGCAACACTCGCAAATGAGGTGCTTCGTGATGTGCAGCAATCAAACCGTCTATGGTTTCTTTATCTAAAAAGGTAAAAATCTTAATGTATTTTTCGGCATCAACATCGGTCGTATTCAACCAGAATTGGTAAAACTTATACACCGACGTCTTGTCGGCATCCAACCAAATATTACCGCCTTCCGATTTTCCAAATTTAGAACCATCCGCTTTCGTAATCAAGGGACAAGTCATCGCAAAGGCTTTGGCTCCTTCCGGATTCATACGTCGCACCAATTCGGTTCCCGTAGTAATATTGCCCCACTGATCGCTGCCACCCATTTGCAACAAACAATGGTATTCTTTGTGCAAATGATAAAAATCGTAGCCTTGAATCAACTGGTACGTAAACTCTGTAAACGACATTCCTTCACCATCGCCTGACAATCGTTTCTTCACAGAATCTTTGGCCATCATATAATTGACCGTGATGCGCTTTCCTACTTCACGAGCAAAATCTATGAAGGTAAACGTTTTCATCCAATCGTAATTGTTAACCAATATCGGAGCATTGGCATCGGTGGAGTTAAAATCCAAAAAGCGCGACAAAACCCGTTTTATTCCAGCCACATTATGATTTAAGGTCGCTTCGTCCAGCAAATTTCGTTCGTCTGATTTTCCAGAAGGGTCGCCAATCATCCCTGTAGCACCACCCACCAAAGCAATGGGTTTGTGTCCAAAGTTTTTCAAATGTACTAGCAGTATTATCGGCACCAAACTTCCAATATGCAACGAATCCGACGTTGGGTCAAATCCGATATAAGTCGTGGTCATTTCTTTCAACAATTGTTCTTCCGTTCCCGGCATGATGTCATGAACCAAGCCTCGCCATTGTAATTCTGCAATAATGTTTTTCATTTGTCCCTTCAATTTCGACAAAGATAGTTTTAATTGTAGAATTTGAAAATCGAATATTCCAAAAATCGAACAATCTCAGTATCTTTACCCCATGGTATTAGTAACAGGCGCAACAGGTTTAGTCGGGGCCCATCTCGTGATTCATTTGCTAGAACAAAAGGAGACCGTGCGCGCCATTTATCGAAATCCGGCCTCCCTTCAAAAAACGAAAGCGCTCTTCGACTACTATCATAAAAGTGCTTTATTCGACAGCATCGATTGGGTTCTTGCCGACATTACGGATGTGTTTGCTTTGGAAGTGGCTTTTGATCAAATCGACTACGTCTACCATGGTGCTGCTTGTATTTCTTTTGATCCAACCGACGAAAAAATCCTCCGAAAAACCAATATTGAAGGCACCGCCAACATTGTCAATTTTTGCCTTTCACACCACATCAAAAAACTGTGTCATGTAAGTTCTATAGCCGCTTTGGGCGATTTGAAAGAATATGAAACCACCGTTACCGAAACTACCGAATGGAACCCTGAACTGGCTCATAGCGATTACGCCATTTCCAAATATGGAGCCGAAATGGAACTGTGGCGCGGGCAACAGGAAGGTTTGAATGTAGTTATTGTAAATCCAGGTATCATACTAGGACCCGGCTTTTGGCATACAGGAAGCGGCTTGCTTTTCAAGAAAATGGCCAGTGGATTTCCTTTTTATACCAAAGGAACTACCGGAATAGTGTCCGTACACGATGTCGTAAAAGCAATGCATTTCTTGATGAATAGTCCGATTTCTGGAGAAGGTTTTATCATCGTATCGGAAACCGTCACTTATGAAAAACTATTAGAAACGATTCGCAATGGCCTTCGGCTGCACACCAAAATGCGCTACGCCCAACCCTGGCTAACCGAATTGTATTGGAGATGGGACGGTGTACTCGCATTCTTGTTTGGAAAGAAAAAGGAATTGAGCAAAATCATGGCGCATTCGCTGCACCAGACCACCGTATATTCGAATGAAAAAAGAATAGGAGCGTTTCCTTTTGAATTTGAAAGCGGACTAGAATACGCCCTGAAATTAGGAAGTACTTATCCTAAAAACCGAATGTAATTATTGTACTTGCGGCACATCATTCACTGGTGCCGTCACTTTTAAAGTGCTGTAACTTTTCTTTAACTGCTCGTCGGTTACTTTTTTCTGCGCTTGAATCCGTTCGTTCACTTTATCGTACATTTTTTTATAGCGGTCAATTTGTAGTGCGTAATACTGGTTGTTTTGCGCATATTGCAAGCTATCAATCTGGTATTTCTTGTAAACAAACTCTTTGGAGTTCAATCCCTGATTCTCGGGAGCATACGGATTTCTCGATTTTATAGCCTCTAACAACGACAAATCGTAGATAATATTGATCATCTTGTCTTCTTCAATCAACTTGTTGGGTTTTTTAATCTCCTTAGTGGAACAACTAGCGAAAAGAACAATCAAGGACACTAAAAATGCTATTTTTTTCATAGAAATAAAAATTTATCGGTCAAAAAGCAATCGTTTTCCAGCCCGAATTTCGTTGACTTTAAAATTATTATACACCAATTTCCCGTTCACAAAAGTGTGGGTGATTCTCGATTTAAAGGTAACGCCTTCAAAAGGGCTCCAACCGCATTTGTAGAGAATGTTTTCCTTTTTTACATTCCATGGCAATCCTGAATTTACAATAACCAAATCGGCATAATACCCTTCTTTTATAAATCCTCTTTTTTCAATCTTAAACAGAATGGCCGGGTTGTGCGCCATCTTTTCCACAATTTTTTCAATGGAAATTTTTCCCTGCAAATGTGCCTCAAACATAGCCACCACGGCGTGTTGTACTAAAGGTCCACCAGCCGGTGCCTTCAAGTAAGGTTGTTTTTTTTCTTCCAAAGTATGAGGCGCATGATCGGTAGCAATTACATCAATACGGTCGTCTAACAGTGCTTTCCAAAGCGCATCACGGTCTTTACTGGTTTTTACAGCAGGATTCCATTTGATCAAATTGCCTTTGGTAGCGTAATCCTCATTGGTAAACCACAAATGGTGAATGCACACTTCAGCCGTAATTCGTTTCTCTTTTAACGGAATCTTGTTGGTAAACAACTCCATTTCTTTGGCCGTCGACAAATGAAAAACATGCAGTCGAGCTCCCGTTTTCTTCGCCAAAGCAATCGCTTTTGAAGAGGAACGATAACAAGCTTCTTCACTTCGAATTAAATGGTGTACCGTTACGGGTACGTTGTCGCCATATTCCGCTTGGTACTTTTCTAAATTCGTTTTGATGGTTTTTTCGTCTTCGCAATGCACGGCGATCAACAAATCGGTGGAAGAAAATAGTTTTTCCAAAACGGAATCATCATCCACCAGCATGTTCCCTGTAGAAGATCCTAAAAATATTTTTAAGCCCGCAACATTCTTGGGATTGGTTTTTAACACTTCTTCCAAATTGTCATTGGTCACGCCCATCATAAACGAATAATTGGCATACGATTGCGTGGCCGCGATTTGGTATTTGTCTTCTAATAAATCTTGCGTCACCGCGTTCGGAAGGGTATTGGGCTGTTCGATAAACGAAGTAATACCGCCCGCAATGGCAGCTCTAGACTCGGAAGCAATATCGCCTTTATGGGTTAAACCGGGTTCTCTGAAATGAACTTGGTCGTCAATCGCGCCCGGAATTAAGTAGTTTCCTTCGGCATCGATGATCTTTGTGGCACCTGATTTTACGCTAATGCTTTCCGCAATTTCTACAATAAACTCGTCTTCAATCAAAACATCTCCTTCGAAAATAGTTCCTTCGTTGACGATTTTGGCATTCTTGATTAGAATTCTATTCATTGTGTGTGCTTATAAACGATTAAATAACTTTCGGATTCGGAGCGAAATCACGCCCAGTACGGCTTCTTTAATAATGGCATTACTCATTTTGGATTGCCCTTTGGTTCGGTCGGTAAAAATAATCGGAACCTCCGTTATTAGAAGTGCTTTCGCAAAAGCGCGGTACTTCATTTCTATTTGAAAGGCATAGCCTATAAATTGAATTTTCGTGATGTCAATGGCTTCCAACGTGCTGCGTTTGTAACAAATAAAACCAGCTGTGGCATCGTGTATTTTCATGCCGGTAATCCATTTGACATACACTGAGGCAAAATAGGACATCAAGACCCGACTCAAAGGCCAGTTCACCACATTAACCCCCGTAACATACCTCGAACCTATGGCGAGATCTGCTTCTCCGAAATGACACGCCTCATACAATTTTTCTAAATCGTGGGGATTGTGAGAAAAGTCAGCATCCATTTCAAAAATATAGCCGTAGTTTTTCGCTAGCGCCCATTTAAATCCGTGCACATAAGCCGTTCCTAAACCCGATTTCTTTTCTCTTTTCTCCAGAAACAATCGATTTCCAAACTCTAGCTGCAGGGCCTGTACTTTGTCGGCAGTCCCGTCTGGAGAGTTGTCGTCCACGATTAGCACATCAAACGATTTGTGCAAAGTAAATACCGCTCTCACGATACTTTCTATGTTTTCAATTTCGTTAAATGTGGGAATAATTACAATACCGTCGCTCATAGGAAACAATCAATTACGGGACAAAAATAAACTTTTTGTGGGAGTTCCTTCTTAATAAAACGATAATAATAGCCGTTTGTTTGATTTTCAAGGGGCAAAAAGGCAGACTCTTTTCACTCCTAGAATATAATCCGAAGGCACATCGAAAAGTGCCACAAAATTTAGTAATTTTGTGCCGTTATGATTGAATTGGTATTGCATCCTAGAACCATCGGAGCTAAAGACTGGGCCACCCTGATCTTTGTTCTGGCTTTTGTATTGATTGCCGTGACCAAATCGGCATTTGAGGCACGGTTTAGCGATTTCATGAAGTTAATTGTCTCCGACAAGTACCTCAAAATGTACCGGGATTCCTCCTATTTGTGGAGCGGTTTCACCATCATTCTCTTTTTGGTACAACTGATTTCGTTTGCTTTTTTTATTCAATTGACGCTAAGTTATTTTGGATTCGGGTCCAAAACCGACGGCATACTCTTCATACAAATCCTAACCTTTTTGATGGTATTTGTCCTTTCTAAATTTCTAATTGAAAAGATTATTGCCACCTCGTTTAACATAGAAGAATTCACAGAACAGTTCAATTTGCAGAAAGTAAGCTTTAGAACCTATATCGGACTGCTACTACTGCCTATCGACATCATCTTGTTTTATGCGGTAGATCCGTCGAAATTCTTAATATACTTCTTTATTAGTATTGTTTTAATAACAAACTTGCTAACTTATGTGATTTCACTGAAGATTTATCAAAATTTACTATTTGGTAAGTTGTTTTATTTTATTTTATATCTTTGCGCACTTGAAATAGCGCCCTACTATTTTATGTATTATTGGTTTACAAAAAGTTAGCATATTAGAAAATGTCAAATATGAAAGTGAAAACAATTTTGGTGTCACAGCCGGAGCCTAAAGTAGAGAATTCCCCATACTTTGAGCTACAACAAAAGCATAAAGTAAAAGTTGATTTCAGACCTTTTATACACGTTGAAGGAGTTAATGCGAAAGACGTTCGCCTTCAAAAAATTGACCTCAACAATTACACAGCAATCATCTTGACAAGCAAGAATTCGGTGGATCACTTTTTTAGGGTCGCAGAAGAAATGCGTTACAAAGTTCCGGAAGGGTTGAAGTATTTCTGTCAGTCGGAAGCCATCGCTTTTTATTTGCAAAAATATGTAGTGTACCGCAAACGTAAAATATATGTGGGTCAGAAAGATTTTGCCGACATGTCGCCACTAATCAAAAAATACAAAGAAGAGAAATTCTTGTTGCCTGCTTCGGACCAGTTAAATGCCGACGCACCGCAAACCTTGAATAATTTGAAAGTCAACTGGACACAAGCTACCTTCTACAAAACCGTAATGAGCGACTTAAGCGATTTAGCCGATGTGTATTACGATATTTTGGCTTTCTTTAGTCCAACCGGAATCAAATCCCTATTCATGAATTTCCCAGATTTTCAACAAAACAATACTCGTATTGCTGTGTTTGGAAGTACCACTCAAAAAGAAGCCTTAGAGCACGGATTGCGAATTGATATTTTGGCTCCAACGCCAGAAACCCCTTCGATGACCATGGCTTTGGAAAAATATATTGCTGAAGCAAACAAAGGAAAATAATCCTTCCTTCTTTACATAGAACCACTAAGAGTTTCCTAACGGAAGCTCTTTTTTTTTGCGCAGTTTGAGGGCCCTTGAAGGAACCTTGAGGAGTGGTTTTATCTATACCCATACTGTATTTGTAGCTTAACCGTAGAACCTCCGTAAAATAAGGCTTTTTAACGGACTTACTAGGGACTCACTACGGACTCACTACGGAGGCATTGCGAACAAAAGTGGGTTTCTTTTTGGACCCTTGCGCTTGGCATTGGACCTAAAATAAAAAAAGCCAAAACAGTTGTTTTGGCTTTCGCAGAGAGGATGGGATTCGAACCCACGATACAGTTACCCATATACAAACTTTCCAGGCTTGCTCCTTCAACCACTCGGACACCTCTCTAGTAATTTGCGGTTGCAAAGAACCACAAAAAAATTCAGTTACAAAAATTAAAAAGGGGGTTTTTATGATAATTCTCCGCGCAGCGAAGTTTCGAATATGGTTTTGAACACATTAGGTGCTACGTTCTGCCCTAACAAGTACATTAATTTCGTGATTGCCGCTTCTGTAGTGCTGTCTTTCCCCGAGATTACTCCGATTTTCTTTAACGTCGTACTGGTTTCGTATTGGCCCATATTGACACTTCCTCCCGAACATTGCGTGACATTGACCACATACAATCCGCGTTTGATGGCTTTTTTCAAAGCAGCAATAAACCACTCTTCGGTAGGAGCATTGCCCGATCCATAGGTTTCTAGAACCATTCCTTTTAAGGTAGGCATTTCTAAAATCGTGGTAAATACCGCTTCATTGATTCCTGGAAACATTTTTAACACCACCACATTGTCGTCTAGTTCTTTGTGCACTAGTAGTTTTTTCGTGTTGGATTTATGCAGATTGCTAGCCACATTCACTTTCAAATGCACGCCGGATTCAGCCAAAGGCAGGTAGTTGGGCGACGCAAAGGCATTGAAATGTTCGGCATTGATTTTGGTGGTACGGTTGCCTCGGTGCAATTTGTATTCAAAATACAAGCACACTTCCTGAATCACGGGTTTGTTTTTGTGTTGTAAGGAGGCAATTTGTATCGCTGTGATTAAGTTCTCTTTGGCATCGGTACGCAAATCGCCAATGGGCAATTGCGATCCGGTGAAGACTACCGGTTTTGCTAAATTCTCCAGCATAAAACTCAGCGCCGAAGCCGAATACGACATCGTATCGGAACCATGAAGCACTACGAAACCATCAAACTGAGTATAGTTCTCTTCGATAATCGTAGCAATTTTTACCCATTTGCTGGGATTCATATTCGAAGAATCAATAGGTTTTTCAAAAGAGATTGTTTCAATTTTACAATCCAATTGAATCAATTCGGGAATCTTATCCAAAAGTTGGCTAAAGTTGAAGGCTTTCAAAGCTCCTGTTTCAAAATCTTTCATCATACCGATAGTTCCTCCGGTATAAATCAAAAGGATGTTAGGCTTAGGGGACATTTTGGTACTTTGCTTTGTTAACTACGGGATTGGCATACATGTTCAAAAAACCTTCTAGTGCAATAGGATTCGACTGGTCAATCTTGAGATCGAGTCGTCGTTCGAAAAGCGACTTTTCATTTTCGGTATAGTGCGCCGCGTACGTATTGGTTTTGTAGAGAATATCATACGCAATATAATTTGTAGGCCATAAGCGGTAGCTGGTCAAAATCGAATCGTCTATGGCTTGTGCTATGGCTTGCACTTGTTTGTTGGTATTGTCGTATTCGGCAGCGATAACATCCAGTTCGTGGTTCAATACATCGCCTACATGAATGTGGATGTGTTTCTTTTGCCCAATGATTCCGCTCAAGAGCGTCATGAAATCTTCGTTTTTTTCTTTGGTGTAAATTTCATTGTTGGCCTCAGCCATCAATTGCGGCATTTTTAAAGCATCGGTAGGGTCGTATTCGTAAGAAATGGAAACGGGAACTACTTTCAGTTTTTTGAAATAATCGGTCAATTTGGCTTCATCGGATCCCATGGCAAGCATTTTTAAAACGCCAGAATGGGTAGCATCGTTGCCGTCTTTGGTACGTCCTTCGCGCTGGGCTATCCATACCGATCGGTTTTCGCGCAGCAACAATTGCCCGATATATTCGGCCATCAATTTGGAACTTTGCAACAATTCTCTAGGAGGTAATCCGCGTTGCACGAGGAAGTTTCTGTTGAGTTTGGACAAGGTTAACAAGAAGGATTTCTTTACTAAATTGTCTCCAATGGCCGATGCCGTCATGGTTAAGCCGTGTTCGAATAGTGCGGCATTCAGCAAAGACGTGTCCAAAATGATGTCGCGATGGTTCGAAATAAAAAGATAAGCCGTGTTTTTACCTAATTTTTCAAAGCCAGAAGTCGTAAGTCCGTCAGAGCTTTTCTCCAATACTTTTTGAACGGATTGGTAAATGAAATTGCATTGAAAATCACGGATTGAATGCGTCTTTAACAACTGTTCTTTCCATACGGAATCTTCGACACCGGGAAAGGTGAAATTCATCAAAGCCTTCATCATAGGATGGTTGATTGACGAACGAATTCCTTCATTTATTTCGGAATCATAAAACGGACGAATAGCATCAAATTTTTGCATCTGGACAAATCATTTTTATTTAACAAATGAACAAAATATTATTGACATCTTGAATTCCTTTTGGTGTTAAATGCCAAAAATGGCTTTCGAATTCTCGGTGGTAACTTGGGCAATGACTGCTTCGGAAGTGTTGTAAAGAAGGGCCAATTTAGCCACGACTTGCGTCAGGTAACTGCTTTCATTTCGCTTGCCACGGAAAGGAATCGGCGCCAAATAAGGCGAATCGGTTTCTAAGACCAGGTGTTTTAAGTCGATTTGATTTAGGAATTGGTCAATTTTTCCATTCTTAAAAGTAACGACACCGCCAATGCCGAGTTTCATATTATAGGAAATGGCTTGCAGTGCTTGCTCATACGTTCCGGTAAAACAATGGAATATTCCGAACAACTCGGGTCCTTTTTCTTCTTCTAATATTTCAAAAATTTCATCAAATGCGTCGCGGCAATGAATTACGATGGGTAATTGGTAGTGTTTCGCTAGTTGGATTTGGCGTCGAAAAGCGGTTTGTTGTTCGGCCAAATGGGTTTTGTCCCAATACAAATCGATGCCTATTTCGCCGACGGCATAGAATTTTCTCTTAGCCAATTCGGAAGCTACCTGTTGCAGTTCGCTTTCATAATTTTCTTTGACGTATGTAGGGTGCAATCCCATCATCAAGAAAACGTGTTCTGGAAACGCCTGCTCTAGAGCGTACATTCCTTGGGTGCACGAGGAGTCGATGGCCGGAACAAAGAAACGGGAAACGCCAGCAGCAATGGCTCGTTGCATCATCTCGTTTCGATCTTGGTCGAATTCTTCGCTGTAAAGATGGGTATGGGTATCGGTTAAGATTAGGTTGGATTCCAAGTTTTAAAATTTAAAGTTCAAAATTACGATATAAAAGAAACTAATCCATAAAACTTTGCGAACTTTGCGACAAACCATAGGGCTATACCGGTACACCATGAAAAACCTCTACGAGATTCTAAAAAAAGAGAAGTACAAAAAGATTCGATTCAAGGTGACCAAGACCCAACATTTGCTTTTAAAAGCGAGCATCAACGGGGTAAAAGGCAACTTCATCTTAGACACGGGAGCCAGCAACAGTTGCGTGGGCTTTGAAAGCATCGAATTGTTTCAGTTGACGGCCGGAACCTCCAAGACCAAAGCGGCCGGAGCGGGTGCTACCGGGATGTTGACGCAATTGGCCAAGAGCAATCAGTTGCAAATTGGCGCATGGAAAAACAAGAACTTTCATTTGGTCATTTTCGATTTATCGCATGTGAATCAAGCCCTTACGGACCACAAAGCCAAACCAGTTCAAGGCATTATTGGCGCGGATGTATTGCTCGAAGGCAAAGCCATTATTGACTACTACAACCATTGTTTGTACTTGCGGTAATCGCTTTTCGAATTCTCGACGAAACGCATCAAATTCTAATTCATAACAAAAAAATAATGTCGCAAAGCGTTTATTTTCATACATTTGAGAGATAAACACTTCGTTATGAAAACAAACTACTTTACCTCCTTATTTGTTGTCCTATTCTTGTTGGTTTTCCATACTAGTATCGGACAAGTTACTCCTAGCAATGCCGCCAACGATTTTGTATCCATCCCCAATGGTTCCGCCACGACGGTGATCATTCAGGATGTATTGGCGAACGACCTTTACAATGATCTGCCGGTGACCTTATCCGACGTCCATTTTTCACAGATCTCTACCACAAATAATTACTTGAGTTTGGATCCCACCACCGGTTCGGTATTGTTTTCAAATGGTCCGGCCCCTGTGGGCACTTACTATTTGGATTATGAATACACCTCGAATACCAATCCCAATATTTATGGTTTTGCCCACGTTTATGTAAACATTGGTTGCGAATCGCTTTATGCTCCTATTATAACTGCTATTAGCGCACCGGGTTGCAATTCGACTAATGGTACTGTCACCTTAGATGGATTGCCTGACGTTGGCGAATGGTATTTATTTGACAATGGGTATTATATCAGGACCGGCACAGGAACTACAGCCACTATCGGAAATCTTTCGAGTGGCTATACCCATCAATTCTTTGTTTCCAATTACCAAGATTGCAGGTCTCCCTCTAGTGCTTTAGTAGACTTCCGATATTTACTGGGATCTTTGCAGGGTACTTATGCGGATACCAACTCTGATGGTATGGTCAGTGTCGGCGATATTATTACGTACCATTGTTCGGTGACCAACCAAAGTAACTGTTTGATTACCAACATCCATAATTCCCCTATTAACCAAATCAATCTTGGAGGTCCTATTGCGTCTTTAGCTCCGGGTGCGTCGAACAACACCACGCTTACCGCCACGCATACTATTCTACAATCGGATATTAATTTGGGGTACGTCAATAAATACACCTCACTGGTAGGTACCGGAGGAAGTATTTCTTCCTACATTTATACTAGTATCAGCACAAGAAATAACTTTAATCTAACGAATGGCATTAAGTTGATTGCTTTTATCGATACCAATGGCAACGGCATCAAGGACGATGCTGAAGCTTTATTTACAGACGGTACTTTCGATTACCAAATCAATAATGACGGTGTCGTGCATCATCTTGCTGCCAATCAAGTTTGTTATCTTTATGAAAACAACCCAACAAACTCCTACAATCTTGTTTTTAGCGTAAACCCTAATTATGCACAATATTATGGTTTAACCGCCCCTGCGTACCCGAATGTTACGGTACCTAATGGGTCGGGAATTACCACGTATTCTTTTCCATTGACTATAGTTCCTTATTTTGATGCGGCGATTTCTCTATGGGCCAGTTCGAATCCAAGACCTGGGTTTACTTATGTAACCACCCTTAGGTATCGCAATGCCGGTAACCAATTGATTCCGGCCGGAACGGTGACTTTTACTAAGAGTCCTGTGGTTAGTATACTTTCCATTTCAGAACCGGGTGTGACCCTAACGCCAACGGGTTTTACGTATGATTTTACTAGCTTACCGGCTGGCGAATACAGAGATATTGCCATCACCTTTCAAGTTCCTACCATTCCAACCGTAGCGTTGGGCGATTTAGTTACCCATACAGCTACGATCACCGCTCCAATTGGGGATGTGAATACGATTAACAACACGATGGTGTCTACCCAAATAATTGTGGGATCTTACGACCCTAATGAAAAAGAGGAAAGTCACGGTAGCAAAATTCTCTATGCTGGATTTACGGCCGACGATTATTTGACCTATACGATTCGGTTTGAAAATACCGGAACGGCCAACGCCGAATTCATTAAAGTGGTGGATGTTTTGAATGACAAATTAGACGAGACTACGGTTAAGATGCTCTCTTCTAGCCATAATTATACATTAGATCGCATTGGCAGTACCTTAACCTGGTTTTTCGATGACATTCAATTGCCTCCTTCCGTTGCCAACACTAATATTGGTCATGGGTATGTGGTCTTTCAGGTAAAGCCAAAACCGGGATTTGTGTTGGGAGACATCATTCCGAATACCGCTGATATCTTTTTTGATTTCAATCCGGCTATTGTGACCAATACGTGTACGACTGAATTTGTAAATGCACTAGCCACTGCGGGATTTGCTTTTGATGATCTTAGTTATTATCCGAATCCTGTGAAGAACAACTTGCTAATTTCCAACAAAACACAGATTGAACGTATCCGAGTGATTTCGCTTTTGGGGCAAGAGGTGCTATCGAAAGAGGTCAGTGACTTCAAGGCCACTGTAGACTTATCCTCACTTACTAAGGGCATTTACTTTGTAAAAGTAACGGCGCAAGGGCAAGATAAAGTCCTTAAAATTAGTAAAGAATAAAAGAAAACTGGGTCACTCCTCTGCTATTTTGTAGGGGAGTGGCCCTTTCTTTTTTATGGTTGGTGCGATTCAAAAAACAAACGTACTCTGTCTTAATAAATTCATTTCTATGAAAAAAAACTACGCTCTTTTGTATCTTTTGTTTGCGGTCTTTGGACTGCTAGGAGGTGCTGCTTACGCACAACCCACGCTTTCCGCCAACGATGACTATGCAGCGATTCCCAATGGTTCTGCTACGGTAGTCGTAATTCCAAATGTTTTGGCTAACGATACGGATGGTGGATTGCCAATTACATTAGCAGATGTTTCCTTTGCCCAAATTTACTCTTCTAACAATGCTTTGAATATTGATAACAATGGAGCAGTGATTTATTCAAACGGACCTATTCCCAATGGCGTTTATGAACTAAATTATACCATTTGCACCACAACGCCACCTTTCTATTGTGACGATGCTATTGTTCATGTCAATATTGGGTGTACCCCGCCTGCCGCGCCAGTAGTGAGTTCGGTAGTACAGCCCACTTGCAGCGCTCCGAATGGAAGCATTACGTTGTCGAATTTACCACTATCTCCTTGGACTTTGATTTATGTGATGGATGGTGGTCCTTGGCAGACCACTACTGGTTCTGGTACCACCACTACGATTAGCGTTCCCGGAAACATTGGAAATCATTACTATCAGATATTCCTTAACAACGGTGGCATTTGTTATTCTCCATCAGTTTATGTGATCATCAATCCCGTAGTTGGAACGGACGTCACCATGACCGGAACTTACGTCGACTACAATGCGGATGGTTTTACGGATGTTGGTGATGTCATAAACTATCAATACACGATTTACAATTATAATTGTACTGCGCTGACCGATGTGTCTTTGACTGGTCCTCCTGGGCTAACTATTACTGGAAATTCGATTCCATCGATTCCTGGAGCAGGTTCCGACAGTACCACTTTTACGGGCACTTATGTTGTTACACAGAACGACATCAATGCAGGAACGGTTCAAAGTTATGCCATTGCCACCGCCACTTTTAATGGCACTCCGCTGACCACGACAGGGCAAAGCAGTACCTCCTTGAACATTACCGATGGCATTCGACTAGTGGCCTTTCTGGATGCTAATGGCAATGGGATTAAAGACGTCAATGAATCGTATTTTTACAATGGCACTTATACTTATGAAATCAATACCAATGGAGCGGTGCATCACATCGGTTCTTACGGCCCTATTTATCTCTACGAAAGCTCGCCTACCACAACTTATGCTATATCCTACGCCGTCAATAATGATATAGCATCGCATTATTCCGTGTCGCCCTCCTCCTATACTAATGTAACAGTGCCAGTGGGTTCTGGTGTTACTACCTATTACTTCCCGATAACCGCAATCCCTTACAGTGACGCCTCGGTTTATCTTTGGGGAAGCCCAGTTCGACCGGGTTTTACCACAACGTACACGATTTATTACGGCAATAACGGCAACCAAACGATTCCCTCAGGCACGATTGACTTTGTCAAAAGTAGCGCCTTGTCGATTCTTTCGATATCGCAATCGGGTACCGTTGCCACCTCTTCTGGCTTTAGCTACTCCTTTACAAATTTACTCCCATTTGAGTCTCGCTATATATACGTAACGATGCAAGTGCCCACTATTCCAACGGTAAGTTTAGGGCAAACTCTTGTGACTGACGTGAGCATTAGTGGCGCTGTGACTGATGTAAATTTCTATAATAATTTTTCAGATGTCATTCAGACTGTTGTTGGCTCTTATGACCCTAACGAAAAAACAGAAAGTCATGGCAGTCAAATTGTGCACAGTACTTTTGGTGCCAATGATTTTCTAACGTATACTATTCGTTTTGAAAATACGGGAACGGCCAACGCGATTAACATCAAAGTAGCAGATGTATTGGATCCGAAATTGGATGAGACCACGGTGAAAATGATTAGTGCCAGTCATGGGTATGTGCTAGACCGCATTGGGTCGAATTTAACGTGGCGTTTTGACGGTATCGATTTACCTCCTTCATTACCTAATGATGCGGTGACGGGTCACGGTTATGTGGTGTTTCAAGTGAAACCAAAATCTGGATTTGCTTTGGGTGATATTATCCCGAATACGGCCAATATCTTTTTTGACTTTAATCCAGCCATTGTCACGAATACTTGTACTACAGCATTTGTTCCGTTTTTAGGGGTGAATGATTTTGATAAAGCTTCTATTCAATACTATCCAAATCCTACGGCGGGAATAATTACGTTTGCTATGAAAGATAAGTCGACACCTATTGACGCTATTGAAGTGATGGATGTGCTAGGAAAAACATTAGTATCGAAAGCCACTACGTATTCTGAGGTTTCCATCGATTTATCAACTCTTTCGAAAGGGATGTATTTGGTAAGAGTAAAAGCAAATGGTCGGGAGAAAATAGTAAAAATCAGCAAAAATTAATCTTTTTAAAATTTGTCTTGTGAAAAAAAATTATAGCTTTTTATTGTTGCTTTTTGGACTGTTATGCTCTACCATTTCTTTTGGACAAATCGTTGCGAATGACACTTTCTTTAATTTCGGAACCACTGGAGGTTTGGTAAATTTGACCACCAATACTACCATCACTTTAAATGGCAATCCCGTCACCCCATTGCAAGTCAGCATCAGTTTAGTAAGTGCTTCGAATGGGTTAACGCTTTCTGGGAATGCTGTAACGATTGCTGCCGGTCTGGCTGCCGGAACCTATACCTTAACATATCAAGTTTGCGAAGCTGCCAATGTCTCCAATTGCGATACGGCCACATTAACCATCGAAGTCCTTTGTTCATTACCGGAACCTATAGTTAGCGTTCAACCGAATTGCTCCAGTTTTAGTTCCGTTATTATTTACAACTTACCTTCAGGAATTTGGTCTTTAGTCATGGATGGCGGTCCCGCTATTCAAGGCAACGGCTCTACCTATTTCCTACAAATGGTTACCCCTGGACTGCATACTTTTCAGGTCTCAAACCCTGCGGGTTGTACCGCAACCGCAGTGCCTGTCTTTGTTGAGCCGCCTTTACAAATATTGTTTAACGTTGTTCCTCAAACGTGCGACATGCCCGCTGGCACGGTGATGTTGGAGAACTTACCCCTCGGAAATTGGACATTGACCTATGGCATTCCCAATACCCCATTAACTACTGTTTCGGGCTCGGGAACCAACTATACCTTGACAGGGCTAACAACACCTGATTATTATTCTTTTTCGGTGTCCACCGAAATGGGTTGTACTTATTCTGTTGCGACCACAATTGGCTACCTCAACGACGGAATTTCAGGCACTATGACCGGTGCATATGTAGATTATAATAATGACGGAATCACCAATCTTGGCGATGTTGTAGTATACTCTTTAGCAATAAGCAATACTACCAGCTGTACTATGGAGACCGTCACCTATGACTTTGGAAATTGGCAAGTCCCATCCTCTATTCAAACCCTTACCAATTTAGCTGCGGGAGCAAGTACAAATGTTTCCCTACTCTATGTGCTTACTCAGGATGATATCAATAATGGCAGTGTTACTAACTGGATTGCCCTGAATGGATATGCTAATGGTTTCAATAGTTATGCAAAAGTCTTTGACCAATCAGTACCGTTGAGTATTTCTGACGGAATTAAACTAAATGCTTTTTTTGATACCAATAATGACGGTCTTCAAAATAATGGGGAACAAAATGCCAGTTTAGGAAATTTTACTTATCAAATCAATAGTGGCATCAGTCACTACCTTTACAGTCAGGACGGAACGAATATTATCTACGAAAGCAATCCTGGCAACACTTATACTTTAGGCTATAATCTTTATAATAATTGTAGTGGGCAATACGATGTTTCCACCATAACTTATAGTAATGTTACCGTCGCATCGGGATCTGGGATCACAACATATAATTTTCCGATTTCTGAAAGTCCATGTCAAGATATTCAACTGTATTTATATAACGGTTCATCCGCACGACCAGGATTTAGTTATGTAAATTACATTAACTATACGAATGTTGGCAATCAAACGATGTCATCAGGCACCATAACGTTTACTAAAGACAGCGTATTGAGTATCATTTCCGTTTCAGAACCAAGTGCTGCCATCAATGCAAATGGATTCACTTTTAATTTCACAAATTTATTACCTGGTGAAACAAGAAGTATTTTTGTCAACATGCTCGTGCCGACTATTCCAACAGTAGCTCTTGGACAAGCATTACAAAACACGGCTTCCATAACTATTCCTCCTCTTGATGTAAACCTTGCTAATAATACTAGCTCTTTAATTCAAAACATCGTTGGTTCGTATGATCCGAATGACAAGACCGAAAGCCATGGTGGACGAATTCTACATTCAGCTTTTACTGCTAATGAGTATCTCACCTATACCCTTCGTTTTGAAAATACGGGAACAGCTGATGCCATCAACATCCTGGTAAATGATATCCTAGATTCAAAACTAGATGAAACTTCTGTAAAAATGATTCGTGCGAGTCATCCTTATGCGCTAGAACGAGTAGGTAATCAATTAACTTGGCGATTTGATGGAGTTAATTTGCCACCTTCGGTTACGGGCGATGCAGTGACTGGGCATGGGTATGTTGTATTTCAAGTCAAACCAAAATCTGGATTTGCTTTGGGAGATATTATTCCGAATACGGCATCCATTTATTTTGATTTTAATCCTGCTGTTGTTACGAATACCTGTACTACAGCATTTGTGGCTGCTTTAGCTACCAATACCTTTGCATTTGATGATTTTAGGTATTATCCCAATCCGGTTAAGAATGTTTTGACACTTTCCAATACCACGGAGATTGATAGTGTACGCATCACTTCGGTTCTAGGTCAAGAAGTGTTGGTGCAAGAAGTTCATGATTTTAAGTCGAATATAGATTTATCGCAACTCATAAAAGGCATCTACTTCGTCAAAGTAAGCGCTCACGGTCAAGAGAAAGTTATTAAGATTAGTAAAGACTAAACGATAAAACTACACCTAAAACGCCCTTCTCTTAGAAAATAGAGAGGGGTTTTTTTATTGCTTTTTTAAAGAGAAGTAAATCACCACGGTGCTCAGAAACATTAAGACACCGCCCAATACAAAAGTAGCTCCTGCAAATTGAAAAGGTGCTTCGGAGTGTGTAAAATAGTAAAACGTACTCGACATTAAAGGTGGCCCGATAATAGCACTGGCACTCATCAAACTGGCTAAAGTTCCCTGTATTTCTCCTTGTTCTTTTGGAGAAACTTGAGTAGAAATCAACGACTGTATGGCTGGTCCTGCAATCCCACCCAAACAATACGGCACTAAGAATACAAAAATCATCCAACTTTGTGTGGCTGAAGCAAACAAAAACATGCCTATAGTGTACAACGCCATCCCTACAAAAATGCTTTTCTTATTTCCTAATTTGGGGTTGATCCAACGGATTAAAACCCCTTGCACCAAACCTACTAAAACCCCTATGATTCCTAGCGAGATGCCCACCATCTTTTCATCCCAATGAAAACGATACATGGTGAAATAGCTCCAATTGCTTTGCACCGCTTGAGAACCCAAATAAAGAAGGAATGTCGCCGACATCAAGCCCAATAATTTGGGGTGTTTTCTCAGTTTTAAAAGAGCCCCTACGGGATTGGCTTTTTTCCATTCGAAGTTTCTTCGATTTTCTTTGGGCAAGGATTCGGGAAGAATAAAATAGCCGTACATAAAATTGATGAAGCACAAAGCAGCGGCTGCGTAAAAAGGTACTCTTGAACCAAATTGCCCAAGCAATCCGCCAATTACAGGTCCGATGACGAATCCCATTCCGAAGGCGGCACCAATCATCCCGAAGTTTTTAGCTCGATTTTCTTCCGTACTAATATCAGCGATATAGGCCGAAGCTGTAGTGATGCTGGCCCCTGTAACTCCCGCCAATATCCTTCCTAAGAACAACCAGCCGATGGTAGGTGCAAAGGACAACAACAAGTAGTCCATGGCAAATCCTAAAAGCGCTAGTAAGATAATGGGTCTTCTTCCGAATTGATCACTTAAATTTCCTATTAATGGCGCAAAAATAAATTGGGTCATCGCGTAGGCGAAAGTTAACCACCCACCATATTTCGCTGCTTCGCTAATATCGCCATTAATCAGTTCTTTGATTAATTTTGGGATAACCGGAATGATAATTCCCCAGCCTGTCACATCGATAAGCATGGTGATAAAAATAAATCCTATCGCGGCCGACTTTTGGTTTTGTTTCATTAGGGTCTTTTAATAGTAGTACAAATAAATAAAAAATCCCGCTTAGTTTTCTAAACGGGAATCTTTTTTATGAAGTGATTTTTTGGGTCTTTTTAAGAACTATAGTTCTAAAGCTTTTTTAGCATCGCCGTTCATCAACAATTCTAACGGATTTTCTAGTGCTTCTTTTACAGCTACTAAGAACCCTACAGATTCTCTACCGTCAATAATACGGTGATCGTAGGATAACGCCACGTACATCATCGGGTGAATTTCCACTTTCCCGTTTACGGCAATCGGACGTTCGATAATGTTGTGCATTCCGAGAATTCCGGATTGTGGTGGGTTGATAATTGGTGTGCTCAACATGCTTCCGAAAACGCCACCATTAGAAATGGTAAACGTTCCGCCGGTCATGTCGTCTACGGTGATTTGTCCGTCGCGCGCTCGAATCGCCAAACGTTTGATTTCGGCTTCTACACCTCGGAACGTTAAGTTTTCGGCAGAGCGTACCACAGGCACCATCAATCCTTTTGGACCCGAAACCGCTACCGAAATGTCACAGAAATCGTAAGCAATTTTGTCGGTTCCATCAATCATGGAGTTTACGTCTGGGTATAATTGCAAAGCTCTGGTTACGGCTTTAGTGAAGAAGGACATATAGCCTAAACCTAGTCCGCCATGTTTGGCTTTAAAGGCATCTTTGTATTCGTTTCTTATTACATTGATCGGCGTCATGTTGACTTCATTGAAAGTCGTTAGCATGGCCGTTTCGTTTTTGGCCGCCACCAATCGTTCGGCTACTTTTCTGCGCAACATCGATAGTTTTGTTCGGCTCGAACCGCGGTTTCCTCCCGTTGGAGTTCCCATCGACGGTATCGCATTGACTGCATCATCTTTGGTAATTCTTCCGTCTTTTCCGGTTCCAACAATTTCGGACGGTTGGATGTTTTTCTCGTCTAATATTTTTCTGGCTGCCGGTGACGGTGTACTGGTAGCATAAGTCGTTGTTGGAGCTGCTGGTTTAGGAGCTTCCACTTTTGCTTCGGCTTTGGGTGCTTCAGCTGATGGCTTGGCTTCGGCAACAGGTGCGCTTCCTGATGGTTTTGCCCCGTCGGTGTCAATCAAACACACTACAGCACCTACGGCAACTGCGTCGCCTTCTTCGGCTTTTAGGGTGATGATTCCGCTGGCTTCTGCTGGTAATTCTAAAGTCGCTTTATCGGAATCGACTTCGGCAATGGCTTGGTCTTTTTCTACATAATCGCCGTCTTTGACTAGCCAAGTAGCGATTTCAACTTCTTTGATGGATTCTCCCGGTGATGGGACTTTCATTTCTAAAATCATTGTATGTTATTTTAAATGATGACCTGAGCATTAGCAAACAGGTCGTTAGACAATGTTATAAGTATTACTTTTTTATCAGTTTATCCGAAAAACGGCTTCCGTCTTTATTGATCCCTTGAATCAAGTAGATTCCTTTGCTCAAATGTGACACTTCTATTTCGTTGCTTCGAATCGTCATGTTGATTTGTTTCCCTTCAAAAGTATACAATAAAGCGCTTTCAACAGCAGAATTTAAAGTGATTTTATCGACCGCAGGATTCGGATAAAACGCAACTGTCTTTTGCTTATCGAAAGGGGTTGCCGATAAACTTGATAAATCTGCACTTTGCGTGCTATTCAACGAGCTCGAAATAAAACCGGAGGTATTGCCTCCAAAAAGGAACCATTTGCTATCAAAAATTGCAGAACCGTGGTGGCGTCGTCCAATCATGTTGGTTTGGTTGCTACTTGTAAAAGTACCATCGCCCGTATTGTAGGTCCCTAAAAAGGTTTGATTTTGATAATCTCCCGAGACATAGATTTTTGCGTCCGTATTAAAAGCGTCCTCGATGGTGACATCGTGTGCCGAAACATCTTGTGGCAACACATCCCACTGCGTTGTCCAGGTATTGGCATTAAAATCATAAACATAGACGTTTCTCGATTTATATTCGGAATATACTTTTACATTATCAATTTGAAAGGTCGTTGTTTTTGTAGAAGCATAACCTCCTGTATATTTAAAAGCTATTCTAAAATTACCGGGATTACCCGCTAATGAAATCAGTCCAGAATTTACAAAGTCAGCCCCATATCCTGCAGTATGACCGGTTGAAATCGTTGCATTTAATAAGGTTTTTGTGGATGTCGCAATAGTACCAGTCCAATTCGTAATGATGTAAGCTTGTAAAGTCGCTCCATTATCATATCCGTCTTTGGTATCAAATGACAAGTAGGTATCCGATGTTACACCAAAAGGAATTACAGGGGAGACTAACCAGGATATGTTCGAAGGGTCTTGCTCTGCTGGAAGTGCAGCAAAAGCTGAAATTTGAGCATATTTGTTTCCACCGAAAGTTTTTCCTTGAAATGCTTTTGTTCCTGCTTCTTGTACATTGAACCAATTGGTTAAAGCGAGATTTCCAGTAGTTGCTGCCGTTTCAAAATTCTCATGAAGACCATCTGTTTGGTTGTAACCTCCAAAGACATAAAGTTTAGAATTGTTGTTTTCATAAACTACAGTCCCTTTTGTCTCCAGGGCAATTGGCATGTCGGCCAATGGTGTCCATTCGCCCCAAGGAGCAATTTTATAAAACTTGTTTGAATAGGTCCCGGTCCATTCGCTCACACAGCCTCCGAATGAAAGTAGGTAATCGCCCCAAATGGCTCCTCCTGCGCTATATACCGGATATGGATTTAAGTTGGGAAGGACCGATACATTCCCTGTGCTTAATTCGACAACCTCAAGCTTATCATTCAGTCCCGTTGCTGTAACACCATTATAAAGATACAGAATGTTGGACAGGATTGCCGCATTGCCGTATCGCTTTGCGATAGTTGCTGGTGTTGTTGCCAAAGTCGACCAACTGTCGTTGATAAAATCATATTTTTCAATTTCGGAAGTATAGGCTTGTGTTGTAGAAAACCCGTTGGTGATATATTCGTTCGTGCCATAGGTGGCCGCTGAGAAAGCACCACGAGCCGTTGGCATAGTTGCTTTATTTACAAAATTTAAAGTTTGTCCGAGAGATAAGTGGCTAATCAATAGTAAAAGAAAAGGAAGTATAGTTTTTTTCATTTGGTTGGCGCTATGTTTTTAAAAGTTTAGTGGTAGTATATTGACAGCCCTAGCCCTGATGCGAACGGCATCTCCCAATTTTTAGAAAACAAGGCTTTTGCCGTAGCTTTCTTAATCGGGATTTTGGGCACAGCAGGAAGTTTCTCATTATTGAAATAAATTCTTATCAAACACCATTCGGATCGCGTCGGCATGGCGGCGTTTGGCTCGGGTATAGCTTCCTGCTGCTGGTGCGGCGTAGGCTTTTAGCGAGGCCAATCTCCATTTTACCAAGTTGAAATTCATCAACATAAAGCTGTAGGCTCCCATGTTTTTTGGTTCTTCTTGTGCCCAAACGTAATCGTCGGCATTTGGGTACGAAGCGATGATTGCTTTTAATTGTTCTACTGGTAGTGGAAATAATTGTTCGATTCGGACAATAGCGACGTCTTTTCTGGCTTGATTTTGTCGTTCTGCGTCGATGTCGTAATAGAATTTTCCGGTACAGAACACCAAGGTCTTCACGTCTTTTTTGTTTGCAGTGGTATCGTCTATGGTTTCTTGGAACGTTCCGGTCGCAAATTCCTCAACAGACGAAACTACTCTTGGATCACGCAACAAACTTTTCGGGGTAAATACTATCAGTGGTTTGCGGAATTCTGTTTTCATTTGGCGTCTTAGCAAATGGTAAAAATTGGCTGGCGTGGTACAATCGGCCACGAACATGTTCTGACGCGCGCAAAGTTGTAAGTAGCGTTCCATTCTAGCCGAAGAGTGCTCTGCGCCTTGTCCTTCATAGCCGTGAGGCAATAACAATACGATTCCATTTTGGTTGTTCCATTTGTCTTCTCCACACGAAATGTATTGGTCAATCATAATTTGGGCTCCATTGCTGAAATCTCCAAATTGTGCTTCCCAGATGGTTAGCGTTTTTGGGCTGGCTAAGGCATAACCGTAGTCGAAACCTAGCACCCCATATTCTGACAAGAGGGAATTGAAAATATTGAATTTCCCCGTTGCGTTTTTAAGATTGTTGAGTAAAACTACCTCTTCTTCACTGTCTTCCACTTTTACCACGGCGTGACGGTGGGAGAAGGTGCCTCGTTCTACGTCTTGTCCGGAAATACGAACGTTGTATCCTTCGGTTAGTAACGATCCGTAGGCTAGGAATTCGGCCATCGCCCAATCGAGCTTATCGGTTTCGAAGAACATGGTTTTTCGATCGTTGATGAGTTTTTCGATTTTGCTGATGAATTTTTTGTCTTTGGGTAAATTGCAAATGACTTCAGCGATTTCGGTTAGTCCTTTTTTAGGAAACGTGGTATCGACTTTTTGCAACATGACATCATCGGAAACTTGTTTGAAACCTTGCCATTCGTTTTGCATGAACGGTGTGATGATGGTTAAATCTTTTTTACGCGACGCTTCTAAATTTTGATCTAGATCTAATTTGTATGACGTTTCTAAATCTTTAATAAAATTGGTATCGATAACGCCTTGAGCCAGTAACTTGGCAGCGTAAATGTCTCTCGGATTTTGATGTTTTGCTATGATTTTATACAACAAAGGTTGCGTAAAACGAGGTTCGTCGCCTTCGTTGTGTCCGTATTTTCGGTAGCCCAATAGGTCGATGAAAACGTCGCGTCCGAATTGCATTCTGAAATCCAACGCAAACATCATGGCGTGGACCACCGCTTCGGCATCATCGGCATTGACATGCAGTACGGGTGATAGCGTTACTTTGGCGACGTCAGTACAATACGTAGACGAACGAGCATCTAGATAATTAGTCGTAAAACCTACTTGATTGTTGATGATCAGGTGAATGGTTCCTCCGGTTTTGTAGCCATCGAGTTGTGCCATTTGTACAATTTCGTAGACAATTCCTTGTCCGGCTACTGCGGCATCACCGTGAACGGCAATGGGCAATACTTTGGAGAAATCGTCTGGAAAATAATGATCTTGTTTCGCTCGAGTAATCCCTTCAATTACAGCACCAACGGTTTCGAGGTGCGAAGGATTGGGCGCTAAGTTGATATTGATGTGTTTTCCGGTGCGTGTTTTTCTGTCGGAGGTTAAACCCAAATGGTATTTTACGTCACCGTCGAAATATTCTTGATCGTAGTCTTTTCCGTCGAATTCAGAGAAGATGTCTTGTGTTGATTTACGGAAGATATTGGCTAAAACATTCAACCGTCCACGATGTGCCATTCCCATCACGAATTGCTGTACGCCTTTTTCGGCAGCAGCTTCGATTAAAGCGTCTAGCGCCGGGATGATGGACTCGCCTCCTTCTAAGGAGAATCGTTTTTGACCAACGTATTTGGTATGCAAGAAATTCTCGAAAGAAACGGCTTCGTTGAGCTTGCTTAAGATGTGTTTTTTTTGCTCGGCATCAAAGTTGGGTTGGTTGTCATTGATGTTGATACGGTCTTGAATCCACTGAATTACTTGTGGATTTCTCATGTACATGTACTCAATTCCAATATGTTGGCAGTACACATTTTTCAGATGTTTAAGAATGTCCTGCAGCGTTGAAGGCTGGTGGCCTAGCACTTTAGCGGCATCAAAGACGGTATTTAAGTCGGCGCTGGAAAGTCCGAAATTTTCCAATTCTAACGTTGGAAAATGGTGTCGACGTTCGCGAACGGGATTGGTTTCTGTAAACAAGTGTCCTCTTGTTCGGTAGCCGTCGATTAATTTAAGCACGTTGAACTCTTGCAAAACTTTTTCAGAAACCTGGCCATCCCCAACTTTCTCTGAAGCGATGGTCGCCATTTGATTGACGGCTTGTTCTTGATTGTAGGTGGTCATGCCAAAATCGAAGCCTTGGAAAAAACTTCTCCAACTGGGTTCGATACTGTCTGGGTTTTGAAGATATTGCTCGTATAAATCGGCGAAAAACTCGGTGTGTGCTGCGTTTAAAAAGGAAAACCTGTCCATAAATTTATTGAATGTCCTGATTTGTAAAATAGTTACGCAAAAGTACAATAAATGGTATAAATTTTTAATTATTTTAGATACTTTTATGTTTTTTAAAATTAATCGGATTATTTTATGAAAAAACGCACCCTTTTTCCAGGTTTTAAGCGCATTCTTGCGGCTAGTTTGCTTCTCTTTTCAGCATCGCTTTTGGCACAAAGCACCGTGAATTCTCAACCGACCTCTCGAAGTGATTTTTGGCAACATGTTCATTTTGGCGGAGGCCTTGGATTGAATCTTGGCTCGGGCTTTACGGATGTGACGGTAGCGCCAAGTGCTATTTACAATTTGAATTCCTATGTGTCCCTTGGTGTGGGTGTGCAAGGAAGTTATGCTCGCGTGAAAAACAATTATGAATCCTACATTTATGGAGGTAGTTTGATTGGGCTATTCAATCCCGTGGCCCAAATTCAAATCTCTGCTGAATTGGAGCAATTGCGGGTGAATAGAAGTTTTACTTCCTCATCGTTGAAAGATAATTTTTGGAATACCGCTTTGTTTTTGGGAGCGGGATATAGAACCGAAAACGTGACTATTGGTGTTCGGTATAATCTCTTATACAACAAAAATGATTTTGTTTATAGCGACGCGTTTATGCCTTTTATTAGAATTTATTTTTAATAAATTGTCGTTGAAGCCAATCCCTTGATACTTTAACAATTACTACAGAAAAACTACAACGCCCTTTTTTCATTTGAAGCTACTTTTAGGTATCAAATTACTCGAGAACATTTGACCCATTAAAATTTTAGTAAACGCCATTAAATTTTTGTATTATGAAAAAAATCGTACTCGGCTTAGCAGCCACAGTTTTCCTTGTGACCTCTTCTTTTGGTCAAAGTAACAATCCCTACAACAGCATAGGTGTTGATGTAGTTTATGTTTCCAAAGTGATTTATAAAGATTTCACTGACGGTAAATTAAAAGATGTTAATCAAGCTACTTTAGATTACTATTTTAAAACTTTTTTACCAAAGTATACTCCTACTACTTTGGATCAATTCACTCAAATTCTTTCAGCAATAAAAAACGCAACCAACAAAACGATTATTGATGGGGCTAAACTTTCTGCTGAAGCTAAGGAATTTCTCAACAAATCCTTAACTAGTTATAGCATCACTTCGTTGGTTGGCGATGTTCTTAAGAGCAAGTTATCTGCTGCAGAACAAGAACTGGTCTTGACCGTTCTGGCAATCAATTACAATTTAGTTAAATCTAGTACTGCTTTTAAAACAACTACAACTTCAACCACTAAAGGGCCTAATGCGGACTATAGCGTTAACCTCTATCTTGAAGATCTTCCTCTTTCTGATGCTAGAGGGGGCAATACCTCTATTTGGGGTGGCTTAGGGTTTATTCTTGGCAGCTCCCTTTGCGGCCCTCCTTGTGGAGCCGTCGGGGCCTCATTAGGATTGGTTTTGGGTGGTTATCTATACGACAATCCAAGAAGTGGTGGTGGTTCCGGAAGTTGGAACCCACAACCCTAAAAACCTACTGCAGCATAATGGTTGTCATTGTGCTGCAGTTTAAACTTAGTTGAATCAAAATAGTGTAGTGTATGAAGAAAATTCTCCTTTCTTTTTTTTCAATTTTAATCTTAGCAACTGGTTATGGGCAACAGGTTGTTCGAGGAAAAGTAGTTGATTTCACGACAAAAGAACCATTGGCCTTTGCAAACATTGTCTTTAATAACAATGCTTCGATGCGAATTATTAGTGACATTGACGGTTATTTCTCCTACCGTTCGGAACAAGAATTGAAGGTCTTGAACTGCAGTTATGTGGGCTATCATAACACCACAGTTGCTATTTCTAGTTTGACCTTAAGAAAGGAAATTCTAATTGCTTTAAGTCCGAGTGAAAGTATCTTAAAAGAAGTTTTGGTTGTACCCGGAGAAAATCCTGCCAATAGGATTATCGCAAAAGCCATCGCCAATAAAAAAGGCAATAATCCCGAGAATATTAGTTCCTTTACCTTCGAATGCTACAATAAAATGGTTGCCGATTTTAAGGTGAAACCATCCAACAAAAAAGATAGTATTTACAACCAAAAACTATTAAAAGGCGGACATCTGCTGTTGATGGAAAGTGTAACGAAACGAAAGTACATTGCACCGAACACTAATGAAGAAGAAGTTGTCGCTACTCGAGTTTCGGGGTTTAACAAAGCGGCATTTGCTTCTTTGGCGACCGATATTCAACCATTTTCGTTCTATCAAGACCACATCAAATTACTGAATTTGTATTATTTAAATCCTATCAGCAACGGAAGTTTAAAGAAATACAAATTTCACTTGGAAGAAACCATCGCGCAAGGAAAAGACACTGTCTTTGTGATTTCATTTCAGCCAAAGCGCAACAAGAACTTTGACGGTTTAAAAGGAGTTTTATACATTAATTCGAATCACTACGCCATTCAAAATGTTATCGCCTCTCCCTTCGAAAAAAGCAAAATCAGTTTAAGAATTCAACAGCAATATCAATTCATTGAGGGGCAATGGTTTCCAGAGCAATTGAACTATGTACTGCGATTCGAAGAATATCCCACAAAGGCCACCAATATGGTCTTAGATGGGAAAAGTTACCTCAGTAAAGTTACCTTCGGAACGCCTTTGAAGAAGAAGGACTTTGCACTGGAAAGTGTTTTAATAGCGGGCGATGCAGCGAAAAAAGACAGTCTCTTTTGGAAGCGCTTTCGAAAAGAACCCTTAAATGGTAAAGACCTCAGAACCTATTCTTTCTTAGACAGTTTAGGCGCTAAGAAACACTTCGATTATTACTTGTCAGTTGTAGAAAAATTAGCAAAGAAAAAGTTTCCCATTTCTTTTGTTGATTTGGATTTATCAAAAACCTTCCGATACAATAAGTTCGAAGGAACGCGCATTGGCACGGGAGTTTACACCAATGAACATGTGTTTAAATCGCTTTCATTGGGTGGCTTTTTTGGATACGGAACAAAAGATCATCTTTGGAAATATGGCTATGGACTAAGCTATGATCTCAACAAGCGAAACGAAATCTCCGTTGCGCTCCAACATCAAAACAACCTCAATGAAATTGGCAACTCTGGATTACGCGAATACAACTATGGTCTCTTTAACTTTCGAAATTACTTGGCTTCACAGTTTGATCAAGTCCAACAAAATTCGGTTGCTTTTTACTTTAGAGCTCTCCGAGATTTTAAAGGTAAAATCAATCTGAGCCGAAGCGATGTTAAAGCGCTGTATCCTGCGGCTTTTCAGCTCAATCCCACGCTCTATAATCGCTACAAGAATAGTGCTGTTGATTTCTTTTTGCGTTTTGCTTTCAAAGAAAAAATAGTACAGTCTTTTGACACCAACTATAGTTCGGGAACCCAATATCCTATCTTCTATTTCCAGTTTTCAAGGGGCTTTAAAAACCTGTTTCAAGGTAATTTTGACTATTCAAAAATTGAATTCGCAGTGGAGCAAACCTGCTACACCAGAAATTTGGGGCAAACTCATTTCCGATTAGAAACGGGTTATCTCGACAGTGCTTTGCCCATCGGATTATGCTATACAGGAGAAGGAAGTTTCCAATCGCAACAGCCTTTTTTTACTGAAAACACTTTTCAAACCATGAAGCCTTATGAGTTTGTTTCCGATCAATATGCGAATCTATTCGTTTCCCACAATTTTGGCACACTTCTTTTTAAGACCTCCTTTTTTCAGCCTAGTCTAAGTTGGCATCAGAATTTGAGTTGGGGAAGACTTGCTCACAATGACTTTAGTTTGAACTCGTCCTATAAAACCAAAGAAAAGGTTTTTTTAGAAAGTGGTTTGCAGTTGGATAACATCCTCAAATGGAACGCAATGAATATCGGTTACTTAGGCATTGGCGGCGGGATTTTTTATCGGTACGGCTATTATGCGAACCCGGACGCTAATGATAATTTAGTATATAAAGTTACGCTACATTTCACTATTAACTAAAAGCAAGATGCGCCTTTTGATTCTATTTTGTCTTTTGTATTCCACTGCAATGCATTCACAAGAAAAAATTGGCAGTGCTCTTCTTTCATTAGATAAGAACTCCTTTTATTTGGTTTGTAGAGGAACGCAACAGAAAATAGGATTCATTGCGGAAGATTTTAATACTAGCGATAAGTTCAGTACTCACGTTGGTATAGGTATTTATGAAAAAGGTCGTTTTTTAATTTTTAATGTAACCAATGCCTCTCTTGAAGAATCCGATTTAGTTCAAGAAACCTTAACGGCGTTTTCTAACCTTGCCGACATTCGGTATTTGAGTTTATGGGAGTGCCACTCTTCTAAAAAAGAGCTGTTTAAACTTAAGAAAATACTACGTAGCTATATTTCAAGAAGAATAAGTTTCGATACTGATTTTGCAGAAAATAATAGCAAATACTATTGTTCCGAGTTTTGCGCTACCGTCTTAAAGACCTTGAACGCTACTGCCTTTTCTTTTCCGTTGCTTGAAAAACCATTGCTTCCATTGTATAGTACTGTGTTGCATCGGAATGTCTTGAAATACTACCCGGTGGATTTTTTTCAAAAGAATCCGAAATTCCATAAAGTTTTTGAGCAATTTTACTAGAAAACTATATTAGTATTTGTTTCTAAACCACACTTTTTGCCATTCTCTTTTGAGAATTAGAAAGGCCACTTGTTTGGAAAGTTCTACTAGGTCGGAACCATCTAATTGTTTTACTTGTTCTTCTGAAACATCAATGATGTAAAGTAAATTCAAATATTCTGCAAATTTGTATTGAATCAAACGGTAGATTTTTTCGTGCAATTGCACCAGCAATTCTTCGGGTTTTGTACTCATAGGGAAGTCAATTCCTTCGTTGGCTAGGTTAAAATCTTTATTGATTTGTTCAATCAATTTGAGGTACAAATTTTCCTTTTCCGCTTCGGAAAGTAAACTGTTAGGAGTTGTAGGAGCAATGAAATTCATTAAATTATGTTGATTTTACTTTTTTGGCATCCCAAAGTGAAATAATCTTAGCTAAAAGCACATCGCCTCCACCGTAGAAAAAAACAGCTCCCATAGGCGGGTTAGCGGCTGGTATGATACCGAACGTTTTTGGTGCCCAAGCCCAACAACCAAAATAGGTTCCTACCAATTCTATAAAGATAACACAAAGTGCAATAAAGTAGTAAAGGTTTTGCCAACGTTTTCTTTTTAAGAGCACAAAAAATAAGATTCCGAAAAGTAATGAAAACCAATCGTTGCAAAAAATTCCAACCGACAGAAATAGCATTACAAAGAAAACGGCAAAAAAACTGCGCAATTGTTTCTCCCTCGATATTGCCCATTGGGTTTGAGCAAAAATATACCCAGACGCATAAACAATCGCATGTCCGAAAGGGACATAAAGCGGAATGGCACTCGTTCGATATGCATACATCCCTAATACCTTACAGAATAATAGTTCTCCGATGTAAGAGAGAAAAACCATCACAAACATCAGCTTGCGCAAGCTTGCATTTGATGAAACAAAAAGCATTGTAAAATAAATTACCGCTAATGCATTGGTAATCTGTCTTGCGTCAAAATAGGTTTGGGTAAAAAAAACGGAATCAATTCCTAGGGCAACAACGGTAAAAATGGTAAAAAAAACAGCTAAGGTAAGTTGCTTCTTAGGTTGGTAATTGACATCGTTGAAGAGCAGGATTTTTTTCATGCAAAATAGAAATTCAATACAGGTTGGGCTAAACGTTTCGTCCCATTAACTTCTCTCCAAATGCGCGCAGGACTAATTTGTTTTCCGCAGCAATGTCGATTTTATCCAATGTCTCAAAGGCTTTCATGGTGAAATCCTTTATCGCTTTTTGCGTAGCATCGGCGGCTCCCGTTGCCATGAAGATTGACTTCACCGAATTGATTTTATCTGAATTGTCTTGTGGTTGAATGGAATACAAATGCATCAATTGTTCCTTTTCATCCAAAGAAGCGTTGGCATTGGCCATCAAATACAGGTAGGTTTTTTTGTTCTCAATAATATCGCCACCGACTTGCTTTCCGAACGTTTCGGGATCGCCAAAAGCATCCAAGTAATCGTCTTGCAATTGAAATGCAAGGCCTAAGTCACGTCCGAAAGCATAAATTAGATTGGCATTTTCCTCCGATGTCTCGGAAATAATGGCCCCCATTTTCATAGAAGCCGCCACTAGGACCGCGGTTTTGTATTCAATCATTTTCAAATACTGAGGAATCGTGACATCATCCCGATGTTCAAAATCGACGTCCCATTGCTGTCCTTCGCAAACTTCCAAAGCGGTCTTGCTGAACAACTTTGCCAGATTCTTAAATATTGCTGGTTCATATTTTTCGAAATACTGATACGCTAAAATTAACATGGCGTCGCCCGATAAAATTCCGGTGTTCACATCCCATTTTTCATGAACCGTTTCATGGCCTCTTCGCAATGGAGCGTCGTCCATAATGTCGTCGTGAATCAACGAGAAGTTATGAAAAACTTCCACAGCCATAGCGGCTGGCAACGCTTTTGCGTACGTACTACCAAAAACTTCTGCGGTCATCAAAGTCAGTACCGGACGGATTCTTTTCCCGCCTAGACCCAAGATATAATGAATCGGTTCGTATAGATTTTTGGGCTCTTTGAGATGCTGTTCTGCTTTCAAATAAGCCAAAATAAATTCTTGATACTGTTGAATGGAATGCATAAACCTAATTTTCGGCTAATTTACAGTATTCGTTTTGCAATGCCAATAGCACTTCCCTACCAAATGTTAAATAATTGTAAAAACTTTGGAAACTATTTTAGTATTAAAAGTTTCCATATTACATTTGCCGTAGAAAATTTCAGTAGTCACAAGTATGAATTCTGAAATAAATTACTACTACAATGAAAGATAAAATCATCAAAAAAGCAACAGATATGTTCTTGAAACTTGGTTTCAAGAGTGTTACTATGGATGATATTGCTTGTGAAATGTGTATCTCTAAGAAAACGATTTACAAATATTTCAGCAACAAAGAAATGTTAATTGAAGAGGGAACGGAAGCCGTGCATCAGAAAATCCATTCCTTAATGGACGAGGTGATTGCACAAAATTACAATGCCATTGCCGAGAATTTCCAAATGCGAGAGATGTTTAAGGAAATGTTTCAATCTTTCGACCATTCACCGGCTTACCAACTCAAAAAGCACTACCCTGAAATTTATCAAAAAATGATGGCTAACGAAATTGAAGCCTGTACCTACGTTTTTCGTCAAAATGTTGAGAAAGGCATTGCTCAGGGATTGTATCGTCCGGAAACCGATATCGACTGCGCAGTTAAGTTTTATTACACCCTAATTTTTTCAATAAATGAAAATACTCTTTTAGAAAAAGAAGCTTATGAGCTTGAAGGCAAAGCTTTAGAGTATCACTCCAGAGCTATTGCAACACCGAAAGGAATTCTTGAACTCGAAAAACACTTATCCAATACAACTTTATAATCATCATCATTTTATGAAAAAAATCATGCTCATCGTTTTGCTCACTTTTGCTATTGTTGCAAAATCGCAAACCACCAATCAAAGTTATTCGTTAACGCTGGATCAAGCCATTGGTCTTGCTTTGACCAACAATTATTCGGTCATCAATGCCGGTAGAGACATTGCATCGGCCGAGCAAAGAAAATGGGAAACCACTGCTGCTGGTTTGCCACAAATCAACGCTGGTGTTGATTATGGAAATAATTTCGTCTATACACGACAAGGGGTTACCGGTGGCGGCTCGTTTGGCGGAAAAGCGGGGGATGTTTCCACAATTGCTTTTGGAACAAAACACAGTATGAACGCCAGAGCCACGTTGAGTCAGTTGCTTTTTGACGGTTCCTACCTTGTGGCTATTCAAGCTTCAAAAACCTATTTGAAGTACTATCAAAATGCCAAACAAAAAACCGATGTTGAAGTAAAGGAAATGGTCGTTAATGCCTATGGAAATGTCCTGTTAGCGGAAGAAAGCATTGGCATTCTTGAGAAAAACAAGGCGACTTTATCGAAAACCTTATCCGATACTCAAGCGATCTTTAAGAACGGATTGATTGAAGAGGAAAATGTAGAACAACTTCAAATCACCTTATCTTCTATAAATAGTGCTTTAAACAATACCAAGAGAGTATTAGACGTAGCTGCCAAAATGTTGAAAATTACGGTTGGCATTGATATTAACTCCGATTTAAAACTAACTGATAAACTAGACAATCTTACAGTTTCTAATTTAGATTTAGCCTTTTCCCAAAAGGAATTCAACGTTACGGAAAGCATTTACTATCAAATGGCCTCTAATTTTCAAGAACAACGTTCGTTAGAACTAAAATTACAGAAAAGTAAAGCATTGCCTTCACTTTCCGCCAATGTTAATTTTGGATATAACGCCTTTAGCAATCAATTTACCTTTTTTAATGGCGACCAAAAATGGAACAACTTTTCCAATTTAGGTGTGGGTTTAAACGTTCCTATTTTCAGCAGCTTGGGCAGAAGCGCGAAGACACAACAAGCTAAAATCGCCTTCGAACAAGCTAAAACACAACTAACAGAAACCGAGCAAAAATTGCGATTGCAATATGAAAATGCCAAAAGCGAATACGATTTTAGTATTGAAGAATACGCTACCTCCGAAAGCAATTTAAACTTGGCCGAACGCATCGAGAAAAAGCAACAAATCAAATTTGGCGAAGGATTGTCCTCTAGTTTCGACTTTAGTGAAGCGCAACGACAACTGTATACCGCACAACAAAATTACTTGCAATCGATGGTGAACATCATCAACAAAAAAGCCGCTTTAGAAAAATTAATCAATAAAAAATAATCATCAACAAAACCTTTCTCTATATGAAATCAATACACAAAGAATCTCAAAACTTTAATTTTAAAACCCTATTGCAGAAGTTTGCTTTGGTGGCTTTCGTAGCTGCACTTTTAGCCGCTTGTTCCGGTAAAGAAGCTACCGCCTCTGTGGATACTATTATTGCGTCAAAAAATGTAACCAACATTAAAGCAAAAAGAGCCGAATTGCAAGCGGAACTTTCAAAATTAGACGAAGCCATTGCCGGCCTTGACACCAAAAAGGAAGAAGCTTTAGTGGCTGTAGAAAAAGTAAAAGATACTGTTTTTAGTCATTACCTAGAAGTTCAAGGAAACGTAAATACTAAAGAAAATATCCTAATTCAACCGGAAGTTCCAGGCACTTTAGTGACTTTGAACGCTATTGCCGGACAACACGTTACCAAAGGACAAATCTTAGGACGTGTTGATGACGGTGGCGGCAGCCAACAATTGGCTAGTTTGGAAAATCAATTTGCTTTGGCCAAAACTACTTTCGAACGTCAAAAAAATCTTTGGAATCAAAAAATTGGATCTGAAATTCAATTCCTAAATGCACAAACGCAAATGATCAGCGCTCAAAAAGCTGTGGCTCAAGCCAAAGCGCAATTAGGAAAAACAGTCATTAAAGCGCCTTTCACTGGCGTGATTGACGAAGTATTTGTGGAAAGAGGCGAAGTGGTTGCCGCTGGTGCCAAAGGATTGATGCGTATTGTCAATTTGAACAATATGTATGTTTCCACTTCCATTCCTGAAACGTATATTGGAAAACTAAAAGTTGGTACCACAGTCGATGTCAATTTAACGGCGTTAGGGAAAAATTTCGTAGGAAAAGTGCGCCAAGTGGCCAACAATATCAATCCAAGCAATCGTACGTTCGGAATTGAAGTTGCCGTTCCAAACACCGAAAACTTATTGCGCCCGAATCAGGTAGCAAAACTGAAAGTGATCGATTACGTTAATAAGAATGCCATCATCGTTCCAACGAATGTGATTCAAGAAGACGGGCAAGGCAATAAATTCGTTTTCGTTGCCACCGATATCAAGGGCAAAACAGGCACTGCTAAAAAAGTGATTGTGACTTTGGGTCAATCTTCGGATAATGTAACCGAAATTCTAAGTGGATTAAGTGCTGAAGACATTATTGTCACTGAAGGCGTTAATGCCATTTCAGAAGGAATGAAACTAAATTTCTAAAAAAGCTCACCGTTATAACGACACTGTAAAGGAACTCCAAAGGTGACCTCAGTAGGATTTATAACCAATAACAAAAAAATATGAGTCATAAAAGTAAAGAATTCGGAATATCAAGTTGGGCTGTAGAAAATAGGGTTACGGTTTATATCTTGACTTTATTAATTGTAATCACAGGTGTGATTGCCTATGTCACGATGCCGCGTGAAGATTTCCCTGAAATCGTAGAAAACAAAGTATACATATCTTCTGTTTTCCCAGGAAATTCAGCAGAAGACGTAGAAAAACTAATCGTAAAACCGCTCGAAAAGGAGTTCAAGAACATTTCGGGTGTCGAGAAAATTTCGTCAAGTTCCTTTCAAGATTACGGAATGATTGTCGTAGAATTCGCTGATAAAGTATCTATCGACGCCGCAAAAGTGAAAATAAAAGACAAAGTTGATATCGTAAAAGCGGATACCGATTGGCCCAATTTGGACAACGGAAGTAAAGTAGAACCCAGTGTTTTTGAGTTGAACATTTCAGAAGAAGTGCCCATCTTAAACATTAATTTACAAGGGAATTATACGACACAACAACTTAAGAAATACGGCGAATTACTTCAAGATGATATCGAAGAAATTCCAGAGGTTAAAAAAGTAGACATCCTTGGAGTAGATAATAAAGAGGTGGAAATTGCCGTAGACATTTTCAAAATGACGGCCGCTCAAGTCTCGTTTGACGACATTCAAAATGCCGTGAAATACGAGAACATGACACTATCTGGCGGAAATTTAATTTCTCAAGGTTCAAGAAATAACATCCGAATTGTCGGAGAAATTAAAGATCCAAAGGAACTCGAAAACGTCATCGTGAAATCGTATGGTGGAACCGTTTACCTAAAGGACATTGCCACGATTAGTTTCAAAGAGAAAGAAAAAACAACTTACGCAAGAGAAAAAGGAACCGAAGTAGTGATGCTGAACGTCAAGAAACGTTCCAATCAAAACATGATTTCGGCCATTGATCAAGTAAAAGAACGATTAGAAAAAGCGAAAACGTCTTATCTTCCTTCCAATCTAAAAATCAAACTCACCAACGACCAATCGTCGCGTGTCGAGCACCAAGTAAACGAACTTTCCAATCACATTATCTTCGGAATTGTTTTGGTAATGATTGTCTTGATGTTTACCATGGGATTGCGAAACTCGCTTTTTGTTGGTGCCGCTATTCCGCTATCGATGTTGATGGCCTTTAGTATTCTTTCTGCCTTTGGACTGACTTTGAATACGATGGTGCTTTTCGGATTGGTTATGGGATTAGGAATGCTCGTTGACGATGGAATTGTAGTAGTCGACAACGTGTTTGCCAATATGAAGAAAGGATTGAGTCGCGTTCAAGCCTCCAAAGTGGGTATTGGAGAAATTGCTTGGCCGGTAATTTCATCCACGGCTACCACTTTGATGGCCTTTTTACCTTTTGCTTTGTGGCCAGGAACCATGGGGAAATTTATGAAGTATTTTCCAATTACTTTGACGGTAACCTTAACGGCCTCTTTATTTGTCGCTATGGTAGTCAATGCTGCTATGACAGGTGGATCTATGGATATTGAAGACAAAAACGTCAGTAAAAAATCGGCTAAATTGTACTCTATTATTTTCACCATTGTGGCAGTAATTTTTGTACTACTTGGAAATATTTACGACTCGAAATTCGCCAAAGCCATTGGCCACTTAGCCATCATTTCCTTAGGTTTAATGTGGTTGTATAAATTGAAATTGTACCAATGGACACAGGATTTCCAGCACAGCTTTTTCCCAAGAATGGAAGACAAATACAAAAGCTTCTTGGCGAAAATCTTAACGGGAAGAAGAGCATGGATAGCATTGGGAACTATTATCGGAATGCTGATTTTCTCCGTTGTTCTGCTAGGAGTTTTCCCAAGAAAAGTGCTGTTTTTCCCAGACAACATTCCGAATCAAGTAATTGCTTACATCGAGTATCCGCAAGGAACCGACATTTCCAAAACAAATAAGGCAACGCTATTTGTTGAAAAACAAGTGATTTCTATTTTGAGCAAATACGTTGACCCTAAAACCAAAGAAAATTACCTGGCCGAATCGATTGTTTCGCAAGTAGGTGTTGGAGCAGGAAACCCGAATGTAGATGCGGGATCAGCTTCTGAAACGCCATACAAAGGAAAAGTAACGGTGAATTTCTCAGAATTCAAATTCCGAAGAGGCATCAATACCGCCGATATTTTAGAAGAAATTAGAGGTAAAGTAAAAGGAATTGCCGGAGCAACCGTGACTGTTGAAAAAGACGCCAATGGACCGCCAGCAGGCTATCCAATTAGCATTCAGCTAACCGGAATCGATTATGAGGAAATGCTCAAAGAAGCCGACAAAATGATTGCTTTTATCAATACCAAAAAAATTGGCGGCATCGAGCGCTTGAGCATCGATGTTAACAAAGAAAGCCCGGAATTGGAAGTAAAAGTCGATCGTGTTAATGCCGGAAGTTTAGGCGTTTCAACCGGGCAACTTGGATTCAATTTGCGTCGTTCGGTATATGGTCAAGAAATCTCAACTTACAAAGAAGGTGATGACGATTACAACATCACCATGCGAATGCAAGCCGACCAACGTAAGAATGAAAACATCTTGTTCAATCAATCATTGACATTCCGAAATCCGAACAACGGCCAAATTGTCCAAGTACCCATTTCTGCCGTTTCGCACACCGAGAAAACGAGTACTTACAATCAAATCAAAAGAAAGAATCAGAAACGAATCATGACGATTTACTCTAACGTTTTGACGGGATTCAACGCCGATGAAATTACCAAACAAATCCAAGCCGATTTAAAAGACTACAAACTGCCAAAAACGGTAAGCTATTCGTTTTCAGGGGTTCAAGAAGAACAAGGGAAAAATCAAAGTTTCCTATTGTATGCGTTGTTTTTAGCTTTGGCCGGAATCACTATAATCATCGTATTGCAGTTTAATTCCGTATCCAAAACTATGGTAATCTTATTTACTGTTTTATTGAGTTTTAGTGGCGTGTTTTACGGATATGTTATTGCCAACATGGATTTTGTCATCTTAATGACCATGATGGGAATTATTTCACTCGCAGGAATTGTAGTGAAAAACGGAATCGTTTTAATGGACTTCTTCGTCTTATTACTCGACAAAAAAGTAGCCATCAAACAAGTAGAAAGTCATGACGATTTAACATTGGAGGAAATCAAAGAAGTGATTATCGAAAGTGGAAAATCAAGATTGCGCCCCGTATTGCTTACGGCTTTAACCGCGGTTTTGGGATTAATTCCTCTCGCCATTGGTTTGAACTTCGACTTCTTCTCGTTAATTACCGATTTAAACCCACACATTTTCATGGGTGGAGACAATGTGATTTTCTGGGGGCCTTTGGCTTGGACCATCATCTTCGGACTAACCTATGCTACTGTACTGACTTTAGTAATGGTGCCCGTTATGTTCTACTTGGTGAAACGCACTAAATATTGGTTGCGCGACCGCAGAAATACTAGAGAAGTAGCCACATTAGAAGACTAAGCTACACTTTATTCCATCAAAAAGCCCGTCTAAATAGTTAGACGGGCTTTTTTTATTATTAACCTTAAATTTTTTTTAGTTTTTGCTTACGTAAGCGATTTGATTGTTGGAATAATCCACTTCGCTCAAGTTAGCTTCATTCCAGAAAAACCATTTTCCGATTTTCTGACCGTTGCTATACTCTCCTATTGATTTTTTATTTCCATTGGTATCATAAGCAATCCATTTTCCGTCTAGCTTTCCTTCTTTAAAGAAACCTTCTTGTTGAATTTGACCATTATCATAATAGTATGTCGCTTTCACCATGTTATTTACCACTTCCAATTTAGGGGCTACTTTTTGCGCAGAAATCATTCCCGAAATCAATACTGCTCCAATTATCATATACTTTTTCATAGTGTAGGTTTTTGATTGTTTAACAATTACAAAACAAATGTATAAAAATATTTACACTAAAAAAACTTTTACTTAACAATTTGGTAACATTGGATAAAAACTTAACATTGGAAATCAATTAGGGGGCGTTTCCCTGCGGGTCGGGCTGTACGCTCTATCTGCGCTAAAACCGCGCAGGATGCCGCTTCCATCCCTAACGCAACCTCTAGAAACAATCAAAAACAGTGCGCATAGCGAAACCAATTTATAATTTACATTTCACCTTTATTAATTCACAATTATGCTTAAATTTGCCCTCTAAAATTTCAACAATGTATAGAAGTCATAACTGTGGCGAATTAAACGCAACACACGTAAATACCGAAGTAACGTTAGCCGGTTGGGTTCAAAAATCAAGAGACAAAGGATTTATGAATTGGGTCGACCTAAGAGATCGATACGGAGTAACACAATTGGTTTTTGATGAAGGGCGTACCGAAAAATCCGTTTTTGAACAAGCCAAAACCTTAGGTCGCGAATTTGTGATTCAAGTGAAAGGAACCGTAATCGAGCGGGAAGCCAAAAACAAAAACATGCCTACCGGTGACATTGAAATTTTAGTGACCGAATTGACCCTTTTGAATGCTTCGCTCACACCTCCGTTCACCATTGAAGACGAAACCGACGGTGGCGAAGACATCCGCATGAAATACCGCTATTTAGACATCCGCAGAAATCCGGTAAAAAACAGCCTACTCTTTCGTCACAAAGTCGCCATGGAAGTTCGAAAATATTTATCCGATTTGGACTTTTGTGAAGTGGAAACCCCTTACTTAATCAAATCGACTCCAGAAGGAGCAAGAGATTTTGTAGTACCAAGTCGCATGAATGAAGGACAATTTTATGCTTTACCGCAATCGCCTCAAACCTTCAAACAATTGTTGATGGTAGGCGGTATGGACAAGTATTTTCAAATTGTAAAATGCTTCCGCGACGAGGATTTGCGTGCCGATAGACAACCGGAATTCACCCAAATCGACTGCGAAATGGCCTTCGTAGAACAAGAAGACATTCTTAATGTTTTTGAAGGATTGACACGCCATTTGTTGAAAGAAATTAAAGGCATTGAAGTAGACAAATTCCCAAGAATTACCTACGACTACGCGATGAAAACCTACGGAAACGACAAACCAGACATTCGTTTCGGAATGGAATTTGGCGAACTGAATGCTGTAGCCCAACATAAAGATTTTGGCGTTTTTAATAGTGCGGAATTGGTAGTTGGAATTGCGGTTCCTGGCGCTGGAGAATACACTCGTAAAGAAATTGATGGCTTGATCGACTGGATCAAACGCCCTCAAATTGGAGCATCTGGAATGGTTTATGTAAAATGCAACGAAGACGGAACCTATAAATCATCGGTTGATAAATTTTACGATCAAGACGATCTAGCGAATTGGGCTAAAGTTACTGGAGCCAAAGCAGGCGACATGATTTTTGTACTTTCCGGACCGGCCGATAAAACCAGAACGCAACTTTCGGCTTTGAGAATGGAATTGGCAACACGTTTGGGCTTAAGAAATCCAACCGAATTTGCGCCACTTTGGGTAGTTGATTTTCCACTATTGGAATTTGAGGAAGAAACGGGTCGCTATCATGCCATGCATCATCCTTTTACCTCGCCAAAACCAGAAGATATGGCCTTGTTAGAAACCAATCCGAAGGCGGTTCGTGCCAATGCCTATGATATGGTGTTGAATGGAAATGAAATTGGCGGTGGATCTATTCGTATTCACGATAAAGCCACCCAACAATTAATGTTCAAGTACTTAGGCTTTACGGAAGAAGAAGCTCGAAACCAGTTCGGATTCTTAATGGATGCTTTTCAATTTGGAGCGCCACCGCACGGAGGCTTGGCTTTCGGACTGGACCGATTGGTCGCTATTTTGGGCGGACAAGAAACGATTCGTGATTTTATTGCCTTTCCGAAAAACAATTCGGGCCGAGACGTGATGATTGATGCGCCTTCCGTGATCGACGAAACGCAATTAAATGAATTACATATTAAATTGGATTTAAAATAATTTTTTTTCAAAATTTTTACAGAAAACGCTGAATATCAATAATTTTTACAAAATAGTAACATTGGAGTAGCGTTCGTATTATATTTAAAGTTACATTTGCATCATTATAAATTATTATTACAATTACAATGCGTACAGGTACAGTTAAATTTTTCAATGAATCTAAAGGTTACGGATTCATTACAGACGAAGAAACAGGAAAAGACATTTTCGTTCATGCATCAGGAATCAAAGCGGAAGAACTTCGCGAAGGTGACCGTGTAAGTTACGAAGAAGAAGAAGGAAGAAAAGGTAAAGTAGCTGCTCAAGTAGTAGCTCTTGAAGACTAAAATATAACATTATTTTTGTTACCTAGAATGTTTAACGTTCCGATTAATTTCGGAACGTTTTTTTTTGCTTACAAGTGCACTCCACCTCTGTATTTATTGATTTCATTGCGCTTTCCATTTTGAGACCTTTAAACAATTCTTAAAAGAAAGATTTGCCTTATTTATAATCAATAAAAATTAGAAACTTATACGACTCTATTTTCAACGAATTTTTATTTTTTCGTTGCTATTTAATTATTGAAAGTTATCTTTGTGAACAAAATAAAAAAGTAATTTTTTTAACCATGCAGTCAAATCAATTAGATTATTTTCCAATCTTAATGCAGATGCTTTTAGCGGTTGGATTTGTTGCCGGAACTATTGTGGTTTCTGGAAAATTAGGCCCCAAAAGACATTCCGCTACAAAAGACAAAAACTTCGAATGTGGAATCGAATCGGTAGGTAATGCTCGTATTCCTTTTTCTGTAAAATATTTCCTTGTTGCGATTTTATTTGTGCTTTTTGATGTGGAAGTTATATTCCTTTATCCTTGGGCTATTAATTTCAAAAGCTTGGGAATAGAAGGCATGGTGAAAATGGTAATTTTCATGCTTTTGCTTTTGGTGGGGTTCTTCTACATTATCAAAAAGAAAGCACTAGAGTGGGAATAAATGAATTTACGATTTGAGAAATACGATTGTAGTATTTCCAAAATGCAAATTAAAATAAATGCTATATTACTTTACGGATGTATATTTCGTAAATCAAAAATCTTAATTCGACAATAAAAATGAGTGATTCGAAAACAACTATGGTTGCCCCTCCTGAAGGTGTTGTTGGTGAAGGTTTCTTTGCCACCAAACTGAATGATGTTGTAGGTTTGGCTCGCGCCAATTCACTTTGGCCTTTGCCGTTTGCCACTTCTTGCTGTGGAATTGAATTCATGGCTACTATGGCATCCCATTACGATTTAGCACGATTCGGATCCGAACGAGTGAGTTTCTCTCCACGTCAAGCCGACATGCTAATGGTGATGGGGACTATCTCCAAAAAAATGGGGCCGATTCTTCGTCAAGTATACGAACAAATGGCTGAACCACGTTGGGTAATCGCTGTTGGAGCTTGTGCTTGTTCTGGTGGAATTTTCGACACCTATTCCGTACTACAAGGAATCGACAAAGTAATTCCGGTGGATGTTTATGTTCCCGGTTGTCCGCCAAGACCAGAGCAAATTGTGGATGGTGTGATGAAATTGCAAGAATTAGTGAAATCAGAATCGGTGCGTCGCAGAAGTTCTCCTGAATACCAAGAATTATTAGCCTCGTATAACATCAAATAAAATGGCTTTAGAAAATTTAGACATTCAAAATAAATTAATCGAAACTTTTGGCGAAAGCGTTTTTAACTTCCAAGAAGAAAACGATATGTTCTCCTTTGAAATGGCAGCCGATAAAAATACCGCTGTGATTTTATTCTTGAAAAACAGTGACGACTTACGCTTTCATTTTTTAACCGACTTGTGTGGCATTCACTATCCTGATAATGACGAAAATCACCAATTTGCGATAGTATATCACCTACACAATTGGTACGAAAACAAACGAATCAAAGTGAAAGCGTATCTCAACGCAACGCCTGAAATCAAAACCATTTCCAATATTTTTTTAAGTTCCAATTGGATGGAAAGAGAAACGTATGATTTTTACGGAATCAATTTTCTAGGGCATCCGCAATTGAAGCGCATTTTGAATATGGACGAAATGATTTCCTTTCCGATGCGTAAAGAATTTCCCATGGAAGACAGCGGTCGAACCGACAAAGACGATAGATTTTTCGGAAGAACCACAATCAATTTATAATTTTTCACATTCACTAAATGTCAGAACTATTATTACCACCAGAGCATCGTTATGCTAAACGAATTCAAGAGCAACTAAACGAAGACGGAAGCGAGCTTTCGATGCTGAATTTAGGACCAACTCACCCCGCAACTCACGGTATTTTTCAAAATATTTTATTGATGGATGGCGAACGAATTCTGGAAGCAGAACCCACCATTGGATACATTCACAGAGCTTTCGAAAAAATTGCTGAAAACCGTCCGTTCTACCAAATCACGCCGCTTACTGACCGAATGAACTATTGCTCCTCGCCCATCAACAATATGGGATGGTGGATGACTTTAGAAAAATTACTTGGCATTGAAGTTCCGAAAAGAGCCCAGTACTTAAGAGTAATCGTAATGGAATTGGCAAGAATTACCGATCACTTGATTTGCAATTCCATTCTTGGCGTTGATACCGGAGCATATACCGGTTTCTTATATGTATTTCAGTTTAGAGAAAAAGTGTACGAAATCTACGAAGAAATTTGCGGTGCCCGTTTAACCACGAATATGGGAAGAATCGGTGGATTCGAAAGAGATTGGTCGCCAGAAGCGTTCAAGAAATTGGATGCATTCTTAGAGGAATTCCCAGTAGCTTGGCAAGAATTTGAAAACCTTTTTGAAAGAAACAGAATCTTTATAGATAGAACGGTTAACGTTGGAGCCATTTCAGCTGAACAAGCGATGGCCTACGGGTTTACGGGCCCCAACTTACGTGCCGCTGGCGTTGATTACGACGTACGTGTCGCACACCCTTATTCTTCTTATGAAGATTTCGATTTCATCGTACCAGTAGGAAAATCAGGAGATACTTACGATCGTTTTTGCGTTCGAAATGCTGAAGTTCGCGAGAGTATCAGCATCATCAAACAAGCCTTAGCGAAAATGCCAGAAGGACCTTATCATGCTGATGTTCCCGATTATTACTTACCCCCAAAAGAAGACGTATACCACAATATGGAATCCTTGATTTACCATTTCAAAATCGTTATGGGCGAAGTTCCGGTTCCAGTCGCTGAAGTATATCACGCTGTAGAAGGTGGTAACGGAGAATTAGGGTTTTACTTAGTAACCGATGGAAGTCGTACACCGTATCGTTTGCATTTCCGACGTCCTTGTTTTATTTATTACCAAGCGTATCCGGAAATGATCAAAGGCTCGATGCTATCGGATGCCATTGTGATTTTGTCAAGTTTAAATGTTATTGCTGGAGAATTAGACGCATAAATTATGGAACACACTCATTACAAACAGGAAATCAACATCACTGATGCACTAATGACCCGCATCAACGAATTGATCAGTCATTATCCTGAAGATAAAATAAAATCGGCTTTATTACCCGTTTTGCATGAGGTGCAAGATGCTCACGACAATTGGTTGAGTATCGAATTGCAGGACAAAGTGGCCGAAATCTTAAAATTAAAACCTATTGAAGTTTATGAAGTGGTGACTTTTTACACCATGTTCAATCAAAGGCCCATTGGAAAATACATGTTTGAATTTTGTCAAACGTCTCCTTGTTGCTTGAATGGCGTAGAAAATTTAATGGACTACACTTGCTCTAAATTAGGGGTAAAAGTAGGCGAACCAACTGCTGACGGACTTTTCGAAGTTCGTGGTGTAGAATGTTTGGGTGCTTGCGGCTATGCTCCGATGATGCAATTGGGTGATTTCTACAAGGAACATTTGAATGAAGAAAAAATCGACCAATTGATCGCCGATTGTAAAGAAAATAAAATCACGTTACACGATAAATAATATGTCACAGAAAATATTATTAGATAAAATTAACGTTCCAGGCATCAAAACCTACGAAGTGTATCGCAAAGAAGGCGGTTATGCTTCGGTGGAAAAAGCCTTGAAAAAAATGACGCCAGACGAAGTAGTCGAAGAAGTGAAAACTTCTGGATTGCGTGGTCGTGGTGGCGCGGGTTTCCCTGCCGGAATGAAATGGAGCTTCATCGACAAAAAATCGGGAAAACCAAGACATTTGGTTTGCAATGCCGACGAATCAGAACCAGGAACTTTCAAAGACCGTTTCTTGATGGAATACATTCCGCACCTGTTAATTGAAGGAATGATTACCTCCAGCTATGCTTTGGGTGCCAACTTATCCTACATCTACATTCGTGGCGAATACATGTGGGTCTATAAAATTTTAGAAAGAGCCATCGCCGAAGCTAAAGCGGCAGGTTGGTTAGGAAAAAATATCTTAGGTTCTGGTTATGATTTGGATTTATACGTTCAAATTGGTGGCGGTGCTTACATCTGTGGTGAAGAAACTGCACTCATCGAATCCTTAGAAGGAAAACGAGGTAACCCAAGAATCAAACCACCATTCCCTGCTGTTTCAGGTCTTTGGGCCAATCCAACAGTAGTGAACAACGTGGAAACTATAGCCGCTGTGCCATGGATTGTAAACAATTCAGGCGCAGATTATGCAAAGATTGGAATTGGAAGATCTACCGGAACCAAATTAATTTCCGCTTCGGGACATATTAAAAACCAAGGCGTATTCGAAATTGAATTGGGATTAAGCGTATACGAATTCATGAATTCTGATGAATATTTAGGCGGAATGAGTTCCGATCGTCCTCTAAAAGCATTCGTGCCCGGAGGAAGTTCTGTACCCGTTTTGCCAGCTAATTTAATATACAAAACGGCTGCCGGTGAAGACCGATTAATGTCATACGAATCGTTAAGCGACGGTGGATTTGCAACAGGATCGATGTTAGGTTCTGGTGGCTTCATCGTATATAATGACACCGCTTGCATTGTAAGAAATACTTGGAATTTTTCCCGTTTCTACCACCACGAAAGCTGTGGCCAATGTTCCCCTTGTCGTGAAGGAACTGGCTGGTTAGAAAAAGTATTGCACCGAATTGAAAACGGTCATGGCCGTGAAGAAGACATCGAATTGTTGTGGAGCATTCAAAGCAAAATTGAAGGTAACACCATTTGCCCTTTAGGTGATGCCGCAGCATGGCCAGTAGCAGCCGCAATTCGTCACTTTAAAGACGAGTTTGAATACCACATTCGTTTCCCAGAAAAAATAAAAAACAGAGACCATTTTGTAGCTGAACCTTTTGAAAAAGTGAAGCATTTGGTATCTAATGTATCAGTATAAAGTCAAGCCATTACTACAATGAAAGTAACTATAGACGGTCAAGCGATTGAAGTAGAACCAGGAACCACGATCCTGCAAGCAGCCCGTATGATTGGAGGCGAAAGCGTTCCGCCAGCGATGTGCTATTATTCTAAACTAAAAGGAAGCGGTGGAAAATGCCGTTGTTGTTTGGTGGAAGTAGCCAAAGGAAGTGAAGCCGACCCAAGACCTATGCCAAAACTAATGGCGTCTTGTGTAACCGGTTGCATGGACGGCATGGAAGTCAACAGCAAATCCTCAGAACGTGTCACCGAAGCTAGAAAATCAGTAACCGAATTCTTGTTAATCAATCACCCGTTAGATTGCCCTATTTGCGATCAAGCTGGCGAATGTGATTTGCAAAATTTAAGTTTCGAACACGGAAAATCGCAAACCCGATTCATCGAAGAAAAACGAACTTTCGAACCGGAAGATATCGGTCCGAACATTCAACTGCACATGAACCGTTGTATTTTGTGCTACCGTTGCGTGATGGTAGCGGATCAATTGACCGACAATCGCGTTCATGGTGTAATGGATCGTGGCGATCACTCCAACATTTCCACCTGTATTTCAAAAGCGATTGACAACGAATTTTCTGGAAACATGATTGACGTTTGTCCAGTAGGTGCTTTAACAGATAAAACGTTCCGATTCAAATCGAGAGTTTGGTTTAACAAGCCTTACAACGCTCATAGAAATTGTACCAAATGTTGCGGAAAAACTACCGTTTGGATGTTTGGAGATGAAATTCAAAGAGTCACTGGAAGAAAAGACGAATACCACGAAGTGGAAGAATTCATCTGCAACGAATGCCGTTTCGATCACAAAGATCCAGCGGATTGGGTTATTGAAGGACCAAGAAAATTTGAGAAAGATTCGGTAATCAACCAAAACAATTACACTCGTAAACTAGAGAAAGTAGAAATTGCTACCGAAAAAAACATCCTATTGGGGCGTGATATCGATCGTAAAAAAATCAGCATGCACGATGTTGCCTTGACAGAAGAAGACATTAACAATCAGAAAAAATTAGGCAATAATGAATAGTACCCTCATCATTGATAAAAGTGTCATCATCCTCGTAGTCTTTGCAGTTACGATGTTGATGGCGATGTATTCTACTTGGGCGGAACGAAAAGTAGCCGCTTGGTTGCAAGACCGAATTGGACCCAACAGAGCGGGACCGTTAGGATTGTTTCAACCGCTTGCGGATGGATTGAAATTATTCGCCAAAGAAGAATTTGAACCCAATACCCCCAACCGATTTTTGTTTTTTGTTGGACCTGCGATTGCGATGAGTACCGCTTTAATGACGAGTGCTGTGATTCCGTGGGGTGATAAATTTCACTTGTTTGGCCGAGATATTTTACTACAAGCTGCCGATGTGGATGTGGCGTTATTGTATGTTTTTGGAGTAGTTTCTGTTGGCGTTTATGGCATCATGATTGGAGGTTGGGCGTCGAACAACAAGTTCTCCTTGATGGGCGCTGTTCGTGCTGCTTCGCAAATGGTTTCTTATGAAGTAGCCATGGGATTATCGGTAATCGCTTTGTTGATGATGACTGGAACATTGAGTTTGCGAGAAATATCGGCTCAACAATCGGGTTTGCACTGGAATGTATTTTACCAACCCTTATCCTTTTTAATCTTTTTGATTTGTGCTTTTGCAGAAACCAATAGAACTCCTTTCGATTTAGCGGAATGTGAATCGGAATTAATTGGTGGGTATCATACCGAATTTTCTTCAATGAAAATGGGATTCTATTTGTTTGCAGAATATGCTAACATGTTTATCTCTTCTACGATTTTGGCGGTATTATTCTTTGGTGGTTACAACTATCCAGGCATGGCTTGGGCAGTAGAACACTGGGGTGTGAATCTAGCCAACGTTTTAGGAATCGTAGTGTTATTTATGAAGATTTGTGGTTTTATCTTTTTCTATATGTGGGTGCGTTGGACGATTCCGAGATTTCGTTACGACCAATTGATGCACTTGGGTTGGAGAATTTTAATTCCATTGTCCATTGCGAATATTATCGTGACGGGTATTGTAATTTTAAGACACGATATTGCCGTTTATTTAGGAATGTAATTTAGAACGAATAGCCCTAGCCCTGATAGTAGTGGATATCCTTTTGTGGCGGCCTACGGCACAAAAGATAGCAACGAATAGCAGGAATAGCTTCAAAAAAATAAGAAATAAAAAATGACTTCAATAGAAACAATATCCTTATCGGGACGCAAAAAGATGGTTTCCAACAAGGAAATGACTTTTTTAGAACGCTTGTATTTGGTGGCGATCGTCAAAGGTTTGCTCATTACGATTAAGCACTTGTTTACTCGAAAAGTAACGGTACAATATCCGGAGCAAGTGCGGGCTATGAGTCCGGTGTATCGTGGCCAACACATGTTAAAACGCGACGAGCAAGGCAGAGAAAACTGTACGGCTTGCGGGTTGTGCGCCTTATCCTGCCCAGCAGAAGCGATTACCATGGTGGCTTCGGAGCGCAAAGCAGACGAAAAGCATTTGTATCGCGAAGAAAAATATGCTTCGATTTATGAAATCAATATGTTACGTTGCATTTTCTGTGGACTTTGTGAAGAAGCCTGTCCGAAAGATGCGATTTACTTAACGACCTCAAAAGTGTTGGTGCCATCAAGCTACGAACGCGAAGATTTCATTTTTGGAAAAGACAAATTGGTCATGCCTTTAGAAATGGCGATGAAAAATGCTCAACTTAAAAACGCAAACTAATGTCGATAGCTTTAATTCTTTTTTGTGTATTGTCGGCGGTTACTTTAGCTACTGCTTTCCTTACGATTTTTACTAAAAACCCGATTCACTCGGCGATTTACTTAGTGATTTGTTTCTTCTCGATTGCCGGACATTATTTGTTGTTGAACTCGCAATTCCTCGCTATTGTTCATATTATTGTTTACTCGGGTGCGATTATGATTTTGTTTTTATTTACAATCATGTTGATGAATTTAAATAAAGAAGACGAAGTACACAAACCTCGTGTCACGCGTTGGGCGGCGGTAATTTTGTTTTGCTTGATGTGTTTGGTCTTGATTGCGATTTTCGTGAATTCGAAACCAATCGTGGGCGAGTATGTCGCAACGGGTGAAGATTACCAATCGATTAAAGTCTTAGGAAAAGTATTGTTGAACGAATATATGGTGCCGTTTGAATATGCCTCAATCTTGCTTTTGGTAGCGATGATTGGAACGGTGTTGTTGTCTAAAAAAGAAAAAACCGGAAGAACTAATGAATAATATTTTAAATCAAATCGGTATCGAAAACTACATTTTCCTTTGCGTGATTTTGTTCTGCATCGGAGTGTTTGGCGTGTTGTACCGAAGAAATGCCATCATCGTATTTATGTCGATTGAAATCATGTTGAATGCTGTGAACTTATTGTTTGTAGCGTTTTCGACTTACCATCAAGATGCACAGGGACAAGTATTTGTGTTTTTCTCGATGGCGGTTGCTGCTGCAGAAGTAGCGGTTGGACTGGCGATTTTGGTTTCAATCTTTAGAAATTTAGGCTCGATTGACATTGATAATTTAAAAAAATTAAAAGGATAACATTCTATGGATACTTCTTTAGCTTTAGTCTTAGTTTTAGCTCCTTTTATAGGATTTCTTCTGAATGTTTTCTTCGGAAAAGCTTTGGGGAAAACCGTTTCTGGAATCATCGGAACCCTTTCTGTAGTGGTTTCTTTTGTGGTCACTTTGGTTTTCTTTATGCAAATCAGTCAAACCAAACAACCTATTGTCATTTCTTTATTTGATTGGATTCAAATCAGCAATTTTAAAGTCGATTTTGGATTTTTATTAGACCAATTGTCGCTGTTATGGTTGTTGTTTGTCACAGGAATCGGTTCGTTGATTCACTTGTACTCGATCAGTTATATGCACGACGATGAGAAAATGCATTCGTTTTTTGCTTATTTGAATTTGTTCGTGTTCTTCATGATTACCCTAGTAGTTGGAAGCAATTTGTTGGTGATGTTTATCGGATGGGAAGGCGTTGGATTGTGCTCGTACTTGCTGATCGGATTCTGGTACAAAAACCAAGAATACAATGATGCCGCTAAAAAAGCATTCATCATGAATAGAATTGGAGATTTAGGGTTGTTAATTGGAATCTTCATTCTAGGTGCTGCTTTTTCTACTTTAGATTTTGGCACTTTAAAAACAGCTTTAGCGACAGCAAATACAGTAGATCCCAATTGGATTATGATTGCGGCTTTAGCTTTATTTATCGGCGCTTGTGGAAAATCGGCTCAAATTCCGTTATATACTTGGTTGCCTGATGCAATGGCTGGTCCAACACCGGTTTCGGCATTGATTCACGCCGCTACGATGGTAACCGCCGGTATCTTTATGGTAACGCGATTGAACTTCTTATTTGACTTAACGCCATTTGTTCAAAACATTATTGCTATTGTTGGTGCCGTAACCGCTTTGGTTGCTGCTACGATCGGCTTGGTTCAAAACGATATTAAAAAAGTATTGGCCTATTCTACCGTATCTCAATTGGGCTTGATGTTTTTAGCTTTGGGATTGGGCGCTTATGAAGTAGCTGTTTTTCACGTCATCACACACGCTTTCTTTAAAGCTTGTTTGTTCTTGGGTTCGGGTTCTGTCATTCATGCTTTGCACGGCGAACAAGACATGCGCAAAATGGGTGGCTTGAAAAAAGCAATGCCTATTACCTTTTGGACGATGTTGATTTCGTCCCTAGCGATTGCCGGTGTCTTTCCGTTTGCTGGGTTTTGGTCGAAAGACGAAATTTTAATGGTCGCTTTCGAACACAACAAAGTATTGTGGATTGTTGGTTCTGTAGCTTCAATTTTGACGGCTTTCTATATGTTCCGATTAATGTACTTAACGTTCTTTAAAGAATTTAGAGGCACTGAAGAACAAAAACACCATTTACACGAAAGTCCAGGCTTGATCACATTTCCTTTGATTGTATTAGGATTTTTAGCTGCTGTGGGTGGATTGATTAATTTTCCCGGGAGCACTTGGTTGCACCATTATTTAGCGCCACTTTTTTCCAAAACAATTGAAGAACACGGATTTGGCAGTTTAGAATACGGATTGATGGGAATTGCATTACTTGGTGCTTTTATCGGAATCGGAATTGCCTACACCAAATACATCAAACAAAACAATGTGCCTGAAGAAGACGCTAAAATTACAGGCTTTGCAAAAGTGTTGTACAACAAATATTATGTAGATGAATTTTACGAATCGTTGTTTGTGAAACCAATCAATGCCTTAGCTCGCTTCTTTAGAGATTATATAGAAACTGCTTTGTCTGGATTCATTTTCGGATTGGGTAAAGTAACCGTAGAACTTGGTTCGCAAGGAAGAAAATTGCAAAACGGGAATACTGGTTTGTATCTTTTCGCCTTTGTTTTAGGAGTTATCGCAATGATATCTTATTTATTTTTAGCTCAATAATTTATACCTAATGGACGTAACTTACTTATTAATTCTGCTTTTAGTTGGCGCCTTGGCCACGTATCTTTCCGGAGACAAATTAGCTTCCAAAGTGGCTTTGTTGTTCGGATTGGGTGCTTTCGGGTTCTCGGTGTATTTGTTGAACCAATTCAATGCTGGTCAAAATTTAGACTTTGTAGCGGCATGGATTACCAAACCTAATATTGCTTTTGCCTTAAAAACAGACGGATTAGCGCTTGCCATGGTTTTATTGACTACCGCTTTAACGCCGATTATTATCTTTTCAGGTTTTGGAAACGACTTCAAAAATGCTAAAGCCATTTATGCCTTAATCTTATTCATGTCCTTTGCAATGGTTGGGACTTTTCTAGCCGCCGATGGATTGCTATACTATATCTTCTGGGAATTATCATTAATCCCTATTTACTTCATTGCGCTACTTTGGGGTAATGGCGACGCCGAAGAACGCAAAAAAGCAGTCGTAAAATTCTTTATTTATACTTTAGCGGGTTCGTTATTTATGCTGACAGGCTTTGTGTATTTGTACTTGCAAGCGGGAAGCTTTTTACTGAGCGATTTGTACCAATTGCGCTTGTCATGTGGACAACAATTCTGGATTTTCTTAGCGTTCTTTTTGGCGTATGCAATCAAAATTCCGATTATTCCGTTCCACACTTGGCAGGCCAAAGTATATCAAAAAGCACCCACCGTTGGAACGATGTTGTTGTCAGGAATTATGTTGAAAATGGGATTGTACAGCGTGATCCGTTGGCAATTGCCTATTACGCCTTTGGCAGCTAAAGGCTATCAGTTTTTATTCCTTGGTTTGAGTATTGCTGGTGTGATCTACGGTTCTATTGTAGCCTTGCGTCAGAAAGATTTGAAAAAATTACTAGCCTATTCTTCCTTAGCTCACGTGGGTTTGATTGCCGCAGGAGCTTATACGTTAACCTTAGACGGTTTGCGTGGTGCCGTATTGCAAATGATCGCTCACGGTTTTGTAGTTGTTGGTTTGTTTTTCGTTGCGGAGATTATTTTCAGAAGATACGAAACCCGATTGATTTCCGAAATGGGCGGTATTCGTTCCCAATCAGCAAAATTCACTTCGATGTTTTTGTTATTGGTTTTGGCTTCTGTCGCTTTGCCATCTACTTTCAACTTTGTGGGAGAATTTACCGTATTGTACAGCTTGTTTCAAGTCAATTTAGGATTTGCTATTTTAGGAGGAACAACCATTATTTTGGGTGCTTACTATATGTTGAAAATGTTCCAAAATGTCATGCTTGGTGAAACCAATGCAAGGCCTTTTCACGACGTAACGATTAACGAAGGATTCGTTTTAGTAGTTATTATTGGTGTTTTATTCTTTTTTGGATTCTACTCCAAACCGATCACCGATTTGATTACGCCCAGCTTAGAAAACATTTTAACTCACATCAATCGCTAATTATCTAATAAAACAATGAATACATTAATAGCTATAGTAGGATTAGGTGTTTTATGCCTTTTATTTGAAATTCTTAATTTAAGAAAAGCGTTGGTTCCGATTACCATTTTAGGATTGTTAGGTGTTTTGGCTTTGACTATTTCAGAGTTCAATACACCTGGAAGTTTCTACAACAACATGATTGTAGTAAATAAATTTTCAGTAGCCTTTTCCAGTTTGTTTATAGTGCTGACTATTTTCTTAGTAGCCTTGAGTCATAATTTCTATGAAAACCACCCAACAAAACTTTCCGATTTCATTGCCATCAAAGTATTTTTATTATCGGGAGCTGTGGCAATGGTTTCTTTTGGGAACTTATCGATGTTCTTTCTAGGAATTGAAGTGTTATCGATCTCGCTATACATCTTGGCGGCAAGTAATCGAATGAATTTAAAAAGCAACGAAGCCGGAATGAAGTACTTCTTAATGGGTTCGTTTGCATCTGGAATTATCTTGTTCGGAATTTGTATGATCTATGGTGCTATGGGAACTTTTGATGTGCAAGAAATCAGCGAATTATCGCGCTCTGCCGAATTACCAATTTGGTTTCCCATCGGAATTGCTTTAGTCACTATTGGAATGTTTTTCAAAATTGCAGCGGTACCGTTCCACTTTTGGGCTCCAGATGTTTACGAAGGTTCGCCTGCTTTGACCACAGCTACCATGAGCACTTTGGCCAAAGTAGTAGCCATGGCGACTTTATTCAAATTACTTACGGCTATGAATGCCGAAATTTCGTACCAATTCCAAATTATTGTGGTGGTCGTTTCGATTGCTTCGATGACCGTTGGAAATATCATGGCGTTGAAACAAGCCAATGTTAAAAGAATGCTGGCATTCTCCGGAATTTCACACGCTGGATTTATGTTGATGACTTTATTAAGCACCGCAAGTTCTGCTAGCAGTTTGTTGTATTATGCCTCTGCGTATTCCTTGGCTGGAATCGCTGCTTTTGCCGTGATTTTATATGTTTGTAAAAACAGAGACAACGAAGATATAGTGAACTTTCATGGACTTGGAAAAACAAATCCCTTATTAGCAGCAGTATTAACCGGAGCCTTGTTATCGATGGCGGGAATTCCTATTTTTGCAGGGTTCTTTGCGAAGTTAACGTTGTTCAGTCAGACTATTCAAGCCGGTTACTTAGTTGTAGTGATTGCTGCGGTTGTGAATTCGATCATCAGCGTAGGTTACTATTTCAAATTGATTTTAGCGATGTATACTAAAGAACCGAACGAAAACAGAACTGGAACTCCAATATTAATTTACGGCGTCGCTGTTGTGGCGATTCTATTGAACCTAGCCATTGGATTGTTTCCTTCTTTGGTCATGGATTTATTAGGATAAAATAAAATACTATACACAAAAAAACCATCAAGGATGCTTGATGGTTTTTTTATGGCTTCCAGTTAAGTTGTGAACGTATCTGAGAACCCTTTCCTCTTTGTTTAAGGCACTATCAAAATCTCGTCAAGGCTTTACAATTTTCCGCTCTTCCAAAGCCTTATCACCAAATAATGGTTGCCCCATGACTACCAGAAAATGGTGTAGAATGCAGCTATAATCGAAAGGATAACTAACATTCCCACCATAAAACTTGGTGACATTTTGAACATAGTTTTGTCTACTTCCAAACCATTGGGATGTACTCCTTTTCGAGTTTCAATTTGGCTAATGATAAACATTCCGATCACGCAAATTAAGAATACGAATCCCATTCGGTCGATGAACGGAATCTCGTATATCCCATCCGCATTCGGAACCGAAAATCCATACGGATTTAAGAACGCCAAATTAACAAACGACGGCATGAATTTAAATATAATGGAAAACAGGAATCCGCCAATGGTGGCAAAAAGAGCAGCATTAGAGGTGGTTTTCTTCCAAAAGAATCCTAAGATAAACATCGCAAAAACACCAGGACTTACAAATCCTGTATATTCTTGAATGTATTGAAATCCACCTTTTTTATCGATTCCTAGAAATGGTGCTACTAAAACGGCAATTAACATCGCGGCAAGAATTGTTATTTTTCCAATTTTCACTAATTTTTTTTCGTCGGCGTCTACATTGAGTTTGGTCTTATAAATATCCAAGGTGAAAATCGTAGCGATACTATTGGCTTTCCCTGCTAAAGATGCTACAATGGCTGCTGTTAACGCCGCAAACGACAGTCCTTTTAAACCAACTGGTAATAAGTTCAATAAGATCGGATAAGCGCGATCGGGATTGACGCTACCGTCTTGTAACATTTCGGTTTGGAAATGACCATTTTGGTAGAGTACGAAAGCTGCAATTCCTGGCAATATAACAATGACTGGCATTAATAATTTTAGAAAGGCAGCGAATAGAATTCCACCACGAGCGGTTTTCAAATCAGCACCCAATGCCCGTTGCGTGATGTATTGGTTGCAACCCCAATAATTCAAATTAATGATGAGCATTCCACCAATTAAAACGGAAAGTCCGGGCAAGTCCATATAGTTGGGATTAGATTTTTCAAAAATCATATGAAAATGGTCTCCGGCATGCGTGGTCATTAAGTTAAATCCATTGATGACGCCTTCTGAACCAAATTCTGTCGCCACTAAATTCAACGCCAAATAGGTAGTGACCAATCCGCCCAAAATCAAAAAAAACACTTGAATAACATCGGTATACCCAATTACTTTCATACCACCAAGGGTAATCATCACGGCGAAAAAGGCGAGGAAAATCATGCACAACGTAATGTTCAATCCTGAAATACTACTAATCGCTAATGCTCCCAAATAAAGAATCGAAGTTAAATTCACCAACACATAAAGCAGCAACCAAAACACCGCCATGATCATCGCTACATTACTGTTATAGCGCTTGTTTAGGTATTGTGGCATGGTGAAAATTTTATTTTTCAAATACACAGGCATGAAAAATACCGCTACAATAATCAGCGTCGCGGCTGCCATCCATTCGTAAGTCGCAATCGCGAGGCCCATTTTAAATCCGCTGCCACTCATTCCGATAAACTGTTCCGCGCTGATATTACTAGCAATCAAAGACGCTCCAATAGCCCACCAAGTCAAAGAACCTTCTGCTAAAAAATAATCGTTACTGCTGGCTAAGGCTTTCTTTTTTCGGTTGTAGATCCATAAAGCGTAGCCGACGATGATGACGAAATACAGAAAGAAAACAATATAATCTTTGGTTGCTAATGATTGCATATTACTGGTTTTTGGTTTTATAATGGATGCTTGGTAACTCTCGTAAAATTTTGGCACTTTGTTCCGGCGAAATATCGCGTTGCGCTTCCCCTAACATTTCGTAGCCCACCATGAACTTCTTAACGGTAGCGCTTCGCAATAAAGGCGGATAAAAGTGCATGTGAAAATGCCATTCCGGATGCGAAATACGATCCGTTGGTGCTTGGTGAATTCCGGATGAATACGGAAAAGATGTTTCAAAAAGGTTGTCATACTTGACGGTAATTCCTTTGACTATTTCAGCAAAAGCAATCGTTTCTTCGTTGGTCATGGCAATGATATTTCCAAAGTGTCTTTTACTAATAATCAACGTTTCATAGGGCCAAATTGCCCAAAAAGGAACGACTACTGCATAATGATCATTCTCTAAGACGAGACGCTCTTTCCGTTTTAGTTCTTCCTTTAAATAGTCTTGAAGCAAACTACTCTTGTTTTTTACGTAATAAGCTCTTAGGTTTTTTTGGGTTCTATCGACTTGCGTTGGCAACGACGATTGTGCCCAAATTTGCCCGTGCGGATGAGGATTGCTGCAACCCATCACGCTACCTTTATTTTCAAAAATTTGAACGTAGTTGATGAAATCCTGACTGCCCAATTCGATGTACTGCTCTTTCCAAGTTTGCACTACTTTTTCGATATCCTTGACTTCCATCTCGGGAATCGTCAGGTTGTGTTTGGGGGAAAAGCAAACCACTTTATTGATGCCTCGTTCCGGTTTTAGTTGAAATAACGGATTGGGTTTGCTTTCAAAAGAAACTTCCTCTTTTAACAAAGCCGAAAAATCATTTTCAAAAACAAAACAATCGGTATACTGATCGTTCTGAACCCCATTCGAACGCACATTTCCTGCACACAGATAACACTCGGAATCATACTCTGGTCGGTTGTCTGCAGGCACGGTTTCTTTTTGCCCTTGCCACGGTCGCTTGGAACGGTGTGGTGATACTAAAATCCATTCGTCTAATAACGGATTGTAGCGTCGGTGTGGATGTTCGTTATTGTGAAATGCTTGCATGATTTACTTTTTATATAAGGTCGTCCCTTTGGAAATTTTTACTTTGTAGGCTTTCAATTCGATTCCGAAAGCAGCGCGATACTGTTCTGAAATTCGGACAATCAATTCGTTTTCGGTTCCTTTTTCTACTAAATTGATGGAGCAACCTCCGAAGCCGCCGCCCATCATTCGGGCACCTAAAACGACTATTTCATTTTGAACGGCGTCTACTAAAAAGTCCAATTCGTCGCAGCTGACTTCGTATTCTTTGGATAATCCGTGATGTGTTTGCGACATCAACTTTCCCAGCGCCTTAAAATCTGATTGTTCTAATGCATCTACAGCTTCTTGCACGCGCTGAATTTCTTTCACTACAAAATGACAACGTTTGAAAATCGTTTCCCCTAATTGTTCTTTAATTTCCAACACTTGACTTTCGGTACAATTCCGGAATGATTTGACTTCAGGAAACTGCTTTTTGATCAATACCAACCCTTGTTCTACTTCTTGTCTTCGTACATTATAACCCGAAGTCAAATGAGTGTGTTTGACATTGCTATCCAATAGAAGTAGTGAATATTTTTTGAAATTGGCTTTGTGAAATTCGTGTTCTAAAGTCGTACAATCGAGTTTGATCACTTGGTTTTTCTTTCCGAAAACAGAAGCAAATTGATCCATAATCCCGCAATTGACGCCCACAAAAGTGTGTTCCGATTTTTGTCCGATTTTGGCAATGTCTTCTTTGGTCAAACCCAAGTTGAATAGCGTATTCATCGCATACCCGACGCCGCATTCCAAAGCCGCTGAAGAAGAAAGTCCGGCACCCATCGGAATCGTACTGCTAAAAACCAAATGGAAGCCTTGCATCGAAAAGCCTTTTTCTTTCAACTGCTGTAAAACGCCTAAAATATAATTGACCCACATTTTGTTGATGGGTTGTATTGTATCGTTCCAATCAAGCGTGTAGGTTTCTTTAAGATCTTTTGCTACAAGAGTTATTGCCGTATTTTCATTTTTAGCAATGGCAAAACAGATGTATTTGTTGATGGCCGCAGGAAGCACAAAACCATCGTTATAATCGACGTGTTCCCCAATAATGTTGATTCTTCCTGGGGACAAGAAAATATATTCGGGGTTTTTATGAAACGTCTTATCAAAATGCTCGGACGTTTGTTGGACTAATTTCTTTTTCATTTTTATCGAATCGGAGTCAATACTTAAGGATTAATGAGATTTAGCGTTACCGACGCCATTTGTATTCCGTTGGCTTTGGCTTCCAGTTTTACAGCACCAGCGGTTTTACCCGATTGGATAATGACTTGGCATTTGCCACTGAAGGCGCTTCGTTGCCAAGCTCCATCGGCGCATTTGTCGGGTTCGTGCGAACTTGGATCGCCATTGCCTACTCCAAGTATTTTGGCATCACCCGATAGGTAAAACTTCACTAGGTTGTCGGCATCTGGAACTTCTCTTCCTTTATCATCGAGAAAAGAAATGTTGATAACCGTAGCGTCTTGACCATTGGCCACCAAGGTAGTTTTGTCAGATGACAGCACCACCTTAGCAGGTTGACTGGTCGTTGTAATACTAGTGGTTAATTTTTTTCCTTTTTTATACCCAACGGCTTCTAAAGTTCCCGGTTCGTAGGTAACTTCCCATTGCAAATGACTGTTTCTTGGCATTATTTTTTTCCCCAAACTTTTCCCGTTTAGAAACAATTCTACCTCATCGGCATTGGTATTGACCCAAACATCAATCGGTTTTCCCATTTTGTCGGGCCAGTTCCAATGCGGAGAAATGTGTAGGACATCTTTATCGGTCCACCAACTTTGATAGTAGTAATAAATATTTTTCGGGAAACCGCAAACATCCATAATCCCAAAATGCGAATTGATATTGGGCCAATGATATGGCGTGGGTTCGCCACGATAATCGAAACCTGTCCATACAAAACCACCTAGCCAATAATTGTTTTCGGCCGCCAACTTCCACCAAGTTTCCGCTTTACTCGCCCACCATGGCGCGGTAATATCTTGATCGGGGACATAGGCGCGGATGGGATCTTTTTCGTAAATGCCTCTAGTGGTCACGGTGCTACCCATTTCGGTTCCGATCAACGGTTGGTTCGGATGAGCGCGATGGTAATCGGCTACGGCATATTCTCTGTAATTGAAACCTCGAATCGGAATGACTTCGTTGACGCCTTTGAAATCATTACCCATATCGGCAGCGTACGTGCTGGTTCTTGACGGATCCAACTCTTTTTGAATGGCTAATAGCGATTGAGCAATCCTTTTCCCGTAGTCGTTTCCTTGAATGGTTTGTTCCTCGTTTCCGATCGACCATAAGAAAACCGAAGGATGGTTTCGATCGCGCATGATTAATCGTTTGAATTGATCGGTATATTCGGGACTGCTATTGAGCAAGCGTTGTTCGTCTACCACTAGCATTCCTAAGCTGTCACAAGCCGCTAGCAATTCTGGCGTAGGCGCATTGTGACTGGTTCTGTATGCATTAGAACCCATTTCTTTCAATAATTTAACACGGTAATATTGTAGGTAATCGGGTAAGGCGCTTCCAATTCCAGCATGATCTTGATGGTTGTTGGTTCCTTGAATTTTAAGGTGTTTGCCGTTTAAGAAGAATCCTTCGTTGGCATCAAAATTTATAGTTCTGACCCCAAAGGTACTTTTGGCTTGATCGATAGTTTTTCCAGCAACTTGAACTACCGAAACTGCTCTGTACAAATACGGATCTTCCAACGACCATAACCGCGCGTTAGTTATTGATACCTTTTGTTTGATGGTTGCTTTTGCATTTACGGAAGGAGATAGTTTTTGAGTGCTGGTTTTGGCTAGGATTTTCCCATTTCGATCGGTAACATAAGAGTAAACTAGACCTTGTGATTCGGTAAGATTTTTGTTTTCGACTGTCGTTTCAATCGTTATCACAGCGTTTTTACCTTTTACTTCTGGAACCACATATAGACCGTCTTGCGGAATGTGAAGTTTGTTAGTCGTATTCAACCAAACGTGTCGGTAAATTCCTGCGCCTTCATAAAACCATCCTTCATTTTGGGTGGCATCAACGCGAACCACCATTACATTTTCGCCTTCAAAATTCATGTAATCGCTGATGTCGTAGGACTTTCCGACGTAGCCGCTGAAGTTCGTTCCAACGTAAAACCCATTGACCCAAATCGTTGCATTTCGGTAGATTCCATCGAATTGAATTTCAAAACGTTTGTCTTTGGATGTCTTGTCAACAGTGAAATGTTTTCGATACCAACCGATACTATTTTGAGGATATAACCCGCCAACAGGTTTATAGCCGTGGGCTTCCATTTCAGGTAACGGTGAATTTTCGAACGGAAGACCAACGACCCAATCGTGTGGCAAGTCTATGGATGTCCAAGCGGTATCTACAAATTTTGGATTCGCAACAGTAGTCGCAAACACATTGGATTTTAAAAACAATGAGACTTTACTGTAATCAAAATCTTTTTCAGGATCGGCGGCATTTCCAAAATGAAACTTCCAACCTTCATCAAGATTGATTCTATTTTGAGCGGTTGCACTGTGACCATTAAATAAAAAAAATGCAAATGCTAGTGCTGCTTTTTTGAATACCGGTGTTGCTAATTTTGGCATTTTGAATAGTTTAATTTTCCTTAAAAGCGTCTAATGCTGACGAGGGTTTTCCATCGGATTGCCAAGCACTCAAACTGTATTGACTCCAACTTTTGGCCCCTTGTGGCTCCCAATAGAGTACTCCCAGGCCTTTGTTATTGGGGACATTTCGTACGGCTTTAATCGTTGCAGCTAAAAGTTCGCGCGTGTTTTGCACTTTGTCATCTTCACCTCCAACTTCAACCACCATCACTTCTTTCTTGTAGCGTTTTGCCATGTCATTCAGATTGAATTGCAGATCGGTAATCGTTTCAGCATAATCCTTCTTAATCCAAAAAGGATAATAGGACATGCCGATGACATCGTATTTCACTTTTTGCTCGGTTGCGTTATCAAAGAATGTTCTGAACTTCGTGTTGTTATTTCCTTCATCAACGTGCACAATTACTTTGATGGACGGATTTATTGCCTTAGTAGCGTCGTACCCTTTGTTTAATAATTGTCCGAGTTGTTTCCAGTTTTTGGTGCTTCCTTCGGGCCACAACATTCCACCCGGAATTTCATTCCCTATTTGAACCCATTCTGGTGTAATGCCAGCCGTTTTTAATGCGTTCAAGACATCATAGGTGTGCCTGTAAACATCGTTTAACAACTCCGAGAAAGCGTGTTTTTCCCATGCAGCGGGTTTGAATTGTTTGGAAGGATCGGCCCAGGAATCGCTGTAATGAAAATCAATCATGATTCGAAAGCCCATTTTCTGTGCGCGCAATGCCATCGTTACAGTTTCCTCTTTGCTGCAATGTCCGCTGGCTTTATCCTCAGATGGATTCACGAAGACGCGCAATCTAATGGTATTCATACCGCGGTCTTTGAGTAATTGCAAGCAATCTTTTGGGCTACCATCGGTATCATAAAATTGAAATCCTGTGGCTTCCATTTGAGGCAACCAACCTACGTCAGCTCCTTTGGCAAAGTCGGTGCTATTTTTTGTTTGCGCAACGGAGTACGAAGCGGAAACTAGTATAATATATAAGGAAAGAATCCTTTTTGTGAAACTAACTTTCATACTTAATCTTGTTTAAAAGCCTCCATTGCTGGAAGAGCATTGTTATTAAAATCCCATAAGGCTTGGTTTTCAAAGGAAGAACCGTTGGTTGCTTGTGGGCCTCGAAACGCTACCCATTCGCCGCCCCAATAGCAGAATCCAATTCCGTTTGTAGTGGTTTGCAGCAATGATTTGATTGCGATTAAAAAATTCCTTTGGCCATCAGCGGTGGCGGGGTACGCCGGAATTAGTTGATTGGATTGCCCTACAATGTTATTTGTAAAGTCGTTATAGCCTAATGTGAATGGATAGGCGGTTTCGGCAATAAGTACTTTCTTGTTATGCACTTGACTCAAAGTATTGATTGTTGTTTTGAGTAAATTCAAATCTTTACCGTGCCAAATCGGATAATACGACAAGCCGATGTAATCGTAATCTAGATTATGCACTTTCCCAAAGAACCAGTCAGAACCTGAAATTCCAGCGTAATGGAACATAATTTTTGTCGTAGTTGATTGTGCTCTAATCGCTGTTATGGCGGCTTGTGCCAATTGCAAATACTGGGCTTCATTGGTAGATAGCTTTCCTTGTGGCCACAAGAATCCATCGTTTGTTTCGTTACCAATTTGATAAATATCAGGATGAATTTCATTCATGACCGTTGTGGTGTAGGAAGCCATGGCTGTTTTTAGATCTATGAAACTTAGATTGGCCCACTCCGACGGTTTGGTTTGGCTTCCTGGATCGGCCCAAGTATCCGAATAATGTACGGTCAGCCATATTTTCATGCCTAGCTGTCGTGCCCTGAGCGCTAAGTTTTTCACTTCAACTAAACCACTATGTCCGTCCGTTGGGTTTTTCCAAAGGCGGATTCTAATGGTTTTACAACCTGCATTTTTTAGAGTGCGTAACGGGTCTTCGGGTAGATTGTTGTGTTTGTATATTGTGCCTTCGCTTTCAATTAAAGGAAAAAACGAAACATCCGCTGCTCTAATTAATCCTTTTACAGCGATTGGCGTTGTTGGTCGTGCGGCTTCAGCTGGTCGAGTTGCTGCAACCGTTTTGACATCCTCATTTTTTGAACAGGAAAAAGACAACATCACTGTCAAAATTGAAAGTAGTATCAGTGCTTTTTTCATAATCATTGTATTTCGAATTTATAAACAGTATGTTGCCGATAGGTATCCTCTTTGGTAAGCACCGCATTTGGAAAATGAAGATGATTTGGTGCATCTGGGAAATTTTGAGTTTCAAAGCATATGCCGCTTAAGGGATGGTAACTGGCGTTTTCCTTACCCTTTATCGTATTGAAACAATTCCCACCGACGTATATATGAACTGCTGGCTGATTGGTGAAGACCGTCATTTCGAGTTTGTTCTTTTTACTAGATAAACTCGCTGCGGCGAAATCATTTTGGTTGATGATAAAAGTCGTGTCAATTTTTGTTGGGCATTTTTTGGCACAATTAAAATCGAACGCATGATTATTCAAATCTAAAAACCGACCCGTTGGGATATTATCTTTCGTGGTTTCGAGAATCTGATGAGCATTAACCGTCACTTCTTGCTTCTTGACATCTGCGGCGTGGCCGTCTAAATTGAAATAACTGTGATGTGTTAAGTTGATAATCGTATCTTGATCGCTTTTGGCTTTGTAATCAATTTGGACTTCATTCGCTTCTGTTAAGGTATAGGTGACTTCTACTTCTAAATTCCCTGGAAAAAACTCGTCGTTGTTGGGACTAGAATAGCAAAATGTAATGGACGCATTGAATGTGGATGGTGCTTCTTTTACCTTCCACACGGCTGTACTGAAACCATGAAATCCACCATGCAACGAATTCCCATTGTTATTTTGGTGGAGTTTTATTTTCTTTCCGTTAAGCATAAAAGCACCATTGTGGATTCGTCCAGCGAAACGGCCAACAATGGCTCCAAAATAAGGAGCACTCTCCAAATCAAAAGAAGCAACATAGTCTTCTAAAGTGGGAAACCCCAAAACGACATCCACTATTCTTCCGCTCTTTAAAGGAATTTGTAGTGCTGTAATGGTTGCACCATAATCGATAACCTGCAGTTTCATTCCATTTTTATTGGACAATTCATGACTGTACACTGCTGTACCATTTGGCAACATCCCAAACAACTTCGTAGAAATCTCGGGCTCAAAATAGGGAATTCGTTTTATTTCCATCGCTTTTTTAGGAATAGTAAAATTCAAATGTAACATAAATATCAAAAAATACATACCAGTACCTACCAGTTTTTATACCTTTACAAAAAAAGTGAATTATGAAAATTATTTCCATTCAAAACAATCTGGGTATTCCGAAATACAGACAAATTATACTGTCTGTTGAAAAAGCCATTGGAGCAGCACATCTGAAGAAAGACGAGAGACTTCCCTCGATTAATCGGGTATGTTTGGAATTCAGTTTATCGCGAGACACGGTGTTACAAGCCTATGAAGAACTCAAAAAAAGAGGGATTATTTACGCTATTTTAGGAAAAGGGTATTATGTAAAAAGTGTTGAAGTATCCATAAAACACCGTGTTTTCTTACTGTTTGATGAATTGAATATCTTCAAAGAAGACCTTTACAATTCCATCTTAAAAAACCTAGGGGCAGATGCACAAGTTGATATTTTCTTCCATCATTTTAACGCCGCTATGTTTAAGAAATTGATTCAGGAAAGCGCTGGTAGCTATACTCGATACATCATTATGCCTACCCATTTAGCAGAAGCAGCGGCAATTATAAAAACCCTACCGGTTGGAGACGTGTATATTTTAGATCAAACCAATTCAGAATTAATAAACTACCCGGCTGTGTATCAAAATTTTGTAAAGGACATGTACAATGCACTTTTGAATGCAAAAACTAGACTCGGCCGCTACAACAAACTGATTTTAATTTTTCCAGGATTTCGAGAACCGATTGGGATGAAAGAGGGTTTTCTGCTTTTTTGCAGTCATTTTCAGTTTGACTGCGAAATAATTACAGAATTCAACCAACGCGAAATCCGCAAAAAAGAAGTTTATATCATTCCCAACGATCGGGATTTAGTCAGTGTCATCGAAAAGTCAAAGCTTCAAAATTTGAAATTGGGGACAGACTTTGGCATTATTTCCTATAATGATACGCCGCTAAAAAAAGTTGTAGAAAACGGTATCACTACGATATCCACCGAATTTGAAACTATGGGAAGAATTGTTGCCGAAATGCTTCTACTTGGCAAGAAAGAGCAGATTGAAAATCAAAGTTCTTTGATCATTCGAAACTCGCTATAAATAAAAAACCTCCCTTGACGAAGGAGGTTTTTCGTGAGTTAACTTAACCATGCTTATAAAAACTAAGCGATATTAGAAGCGTATTGTGACGCTTTTTTCAAAAACGTTTTGATTAACAATCTGTTTGGGGCAATTCCAGAAGTCATCATTTGTTTTTTTGAATTCGATTCTTTAGTGATGTTTTCGTTTGTAGTTTGTCTTGTTCCCATAAACCAAGAAACCATACTCATTGATGCATTAGATTCCATAGTTGCTGTAGTAGTAGAAGTTACAGTAGCAGGAACTTCGATCGTGTTTTGTGCAAAGCCAACACATGAAACTAAAAGCATTACTAAGACAACCATCATTTTAATGCTGTTTGAAGAAGTAGTTTTTGCTAGTGTGTTCATATCGTTGTTGTTACTTTGTTTGTACATGACAAATCTAGGGCAACATCACAACCACATGAAATAATTTCGGTAACTAACTCCGAAACTCGTTGAAGTAACAAAAAAGCAAAATTTGGAGTAATTCGGCTAAAAAAGATGCATTTCATGGAGGGTTCTTACTAGCTTTCTCGACAAAATACCTGCTCTTAGGCGAAATACTTGACGGCAGAGAAAAAAAATGATCATTGCGATACCCAGTTCGACAATTAATGCAAATTTCTATCTCAGATTGGATTGTGGAAGTATTAGAAAATAGCAAAACTTCTTTTCATTAAGGAACACTTTGTAACCCGTGCATATCAAACTCTTGATTTGGGTTCTCCAACTCATCTGATTCATTACAGTACAAAACAAAAAAAAGCTCCTCAATTAAGAAGAGCTTTCAGTACCCGGAGCCGGAGTCGAACCGGCACGGTTTCCCACAGGTGTTTGAGACCAGCGCGTCTACCAATTCCGCCATCCGGGCTTAGCAGACGAAAAATCACAACAGTGATTTAACGCAATAAATAGTG
>Ga0209023_10000226_pt1 | contig 96762 bp, 92 predicted proteins | sample LakOneMetagenome_FD_187468 | JGI IMG/M metagenome (GOLD analysis project Ga0209023, IMG submission 187468) | Freshwater and sediment microbial communities from Lake Erie, Canada (SPAdes) (version 2) | ecosystem: Environmental > Aquatic > Freshwater > Lentic | place: Lake Erie, Canada... | reverse complement strand
CCCCCCCAAACGGCGAGGAGAGCTCTCCACTCTCCGCCCCGTTTGGGGGCGGACAGACCTGCGTCAGCAGGTCAGGTGGGGGCCTGTGCTGAGCTTCAGTTCACCTGTCGCTCACGCCCTTCCCAATACGGCGCCCGCAACTCCCGCCGCAGGATCTTCCCCGACGCGTTCCGCGGCAGCGCCGCCACGAAATCCACCGACTTCGGAACCTTGAACCCAGCAATCCTGGTCCGGGCGAAAGCGATGATGTCGTCAGCGTCCGGCGTCACGCCCGGCTTGGCCGCCACCACCGCCTTGACGGCCTCGCCCCATTTCTCATCGGGCACGCCGATCACCGCCACCTCGGCCACATGCGGGTGCCCGTAGACGGCGCTCTCGACCTCGGCCGGATAGATGTTCTCGCCGCCCGAGATGATCATGTCCTTCACCCGGTCGTGGATGAACAGATAGCCGTCCTCGTCCAGGTAGCCGGCGTCGCCGGTGCGCAGCCAGCCGTCGGCGTCGATGGTCTTGGCGGTGGCGTCGTCCAGCTTCCAGTAGCCGGCCATATTGGCCAAGGAGCGGACGGCCACCTCGCCCACCGCCCCGGTCGGGACGGGCTGCCCGGCCTCGTCGATGACCTTGATCTCGACACCCGGCATCGGCAGGCCCGCCGCGCGCATGCGCTTGTTGCCGGCCGGATCGTGATCCTCGGGCGGCAGATAGACCACCGTGCCCGTGGTCTCGGTCATGCCGTACTGCTGGACGAAGCCGCAGCCGAACACCTCCATGCATTCCCGCAGCAGATCCAGCGGGATCGGCGCGGCGCCATAGAGGATGTGGGTCATCCGCGAATAGTCGACCTCGCGGGCGCGCGGCTGGCGCACGACGATCTGCAGGGCCGCCGGCACCATGAACATCTTCGAGACGTGGTCTTTCTCGATGTAGTCGAGCACCTTGAATGGATCGAACTCGCGCGCCACCACGCCCTTGGCGCCATTCAGCAGGCCCACGAGCCCCCAGCCCGTGCCGCCGATATGGGCGACCGGCATGGCGACCAGGCTGACGTCGTCCGGCCCCCACTGGTTCCAGTCCAGCGGATCCTTGGCCGCCGCGCGGCGCATGGCCAGCAGGTTGTCATGGGTCAGCATCGCGCCCTTGGGCCGGCCCGTGGTGCCCGAGGTGTAGAGCTGGATGGCGATGTCGGAGGTCGCGATCGGCTTGTGGGGGTCGGTGTCGAGGTGCGAGTCCCTCCAGGCCTCGAAGGTCTGGTAGCCGCCCTCCCCGGCCTCCATGGCGATCACCGTCGGCCGGTCGGCCAGCTCTGAGGCCACCTCGTCGACATGGCTGATCAGTTCGGGGCCGACGAAGACCATCTTCGCCTCGCTGTCGGCGACGATGTAGGCGATCTCGGCCGCGGCCAGGCGCCAGCCGATCGGCGTGGTCACCACCCCGGCCTTGGCGGCCCCGATCAAGAGCTCGAAATAGTGGTCGCTGTTCTTGCCGACATAGGCGATGCGATCGCCGGTCGACAGGCCTGCGGCGATCAGGGCGTTGGCCACCTGGTTGGTGTGCCGGTCGAAAGCGGCGAAGCTGCTGTCGCGTCCCTCGAAGCTGAAGGCCACGGCGTCCGGCCGCGCCTCGGCGTGATAGCGGGCGACGTCGCCCAGGGTCTGCATGCGGTCGAATTCGATCGCCTCGGCCATCGCGCCTGACTCCCTCTGTCTCCGCTCTGACGGCGGTCAAACGGATGTTGGGCCAGGGTTACGGTCACGGCAAGCTGTCCGTAACGATAGGGTCAGCGCCAGGCGCGCACGCCGATCACCACCGCCGTGCTCCCGGCCCGCTCGCCCGCCATCACCGCCGGCCCGAACGCCCGCTCGCGCACCAGGCCGACATAAGGAGCGAACTCGCGGGTGATCTCGTAGCGCAGCCGCAGGCCGCCCTCGAGCCGCCCCCAGCCCGCCTCGGCGACGTCGGCCTCGACGCGCGGCTGCAGGATCAGCTTCTGGGTCAGGCGCAGGTCGTAGGACGCCTCACCCCGCGCCGAGACCTTGCCCTGGTCGGAGAGATAGGCCGTGCCCTGGAGCTCGAACCAATACGGCGCGAGACCCTCGAAACCGACGGCGGCATAGCTGCGGCCCTTGGGCGCGAGATCGTAGCGGACGCCCGCCTGCAGATCGAAATAGGGACCGACTGGCCAGGCCTTCAGCACCTCGGCCTCGCCCTTCTCCCAGCCCTCGCCGTTTGTGCGCTCGCCGCGGGCCTTGACGACCCACTTGGACGCGTCGGTTCCCCACCAGGCCTCGCCCTCGAAGGCCTGGCCGTCGGCGCCGTTGCGGGCGCGGTATTCCAGAGTGTCGGCGCGGACGGTCCAGGCCGTCCCGCCGCCATGCTCCTTCATCAGCTGGGCGCGGGCGGCGGCCATGGCCTGCGGGCTGTAGAACCGCTCGGCGGCGTGATCCCCCGGCGTGGCCGGCTGGACCTGCTCGACGGCCGGCGGCGCATGGTGCTCGTGCTGGACCATCATGCGAGCGGCCGCACCGTCACGACGTTGAACATCCCCGCGTGCATGTGCAGCAGCAGGTGGCAGTGGAAGGCCCAGTCGCCGGGCTCGCTGGCCGTCAGGTCGAACGAGACCATGCCGCCCGGCGCGACATTGACCGTGTGCTTCAGCGGCGGGTTCTTCTGGCCATTCACCAGCTCGAAGAAGTGGCCGTGCAGGTGGATCGGGTGGGCCATCATGGTGTCGTTGATCAGCACCACGCGCACCCGTTCCCCCCGCTGGAAGGCGATGGGCTTCTTGATCGGCCCGAACGCCTCGCCATCGAACGCCCACATGAAGCGCTCCATGTTGCCGGTCAGGTGGATCTCCATCGTCCGCCCCGGCGGCCGCGTGTCAGTCGGCGGGTGCAAGCTGGCGAGGTCGGCGTAGCGCAGCACCTTGTGGCCCACGTCCTCCAGCCCCTGAGGCGGTTGACCCATGCGGTCCATCGGCATCGGCGAGATGGTCTGCACGCCCGGGGTCAGCGGCACGTTCGGGGCATTGCTCTGGGCCCGCATCGACATGTCCATGCCGGGCATGTCCATACCGTGATGCATATTGCCCATGCCCATGTCCTTCATCGTCGCCAGCGGCCGCTTGCGCAGCGGCGGCACGGGGGCGGACATGCCCAGGCGCGGAGCCAGGGTGGCGCGCGCCATGCCCGAACGGTCCGAGGCCTCGGCGACCAGGGTGAAGGCCTTGTCCGCCGTCGGGCGCACGATGACGTCGAAAGTCTCGGCGGGCGCGATCTGGAACTCGTCGACGCCGACCGGGACCAGCGGCTGGCCGTCTGTCGCCACGACCGCCAGGGAGAGACCCGGGATGCGGACATTGAAGATCGTCATGGCCGCGGAATTGATGAACCGCAGCCGCACCCGCTCACCGGGCTTGAACAGCCCCGTCCAATTGTCGCCCGGCCCATGGCCGTTGACGAGGTAGGTGTAGACCGAGCCCGTGACGTCGGCGATGTCGGTGGGGTCCATCCGCATCTTGCCCCACTCGACGCGGTCCTTCAGCGACTGATCCTGGCCCTTCAGCAGGCCCGCCACCGTCTGCTTCTGCATATTGAAGTGGCCGGCATTGACCTTCAGCTTCCGGAACAGCTCATGCGGATGCAGGAAGCTCCAGTCCGACAGCACCACCACGTGCTCGCGGTCGTAGGGAATGGGATCCTCGCCGGCCGGGTCAATGATCATCGGACCGTAGTGGCCGACCTGCTCCTGCAGGCCCGAGTGGCTGTGCCACCAGTAGGTGCCCGCCTGGCGGACCGGGAACTCGTAGGTGAAGGTCTCGCCCGGCTTGATGCCCGGGAAGCTGACGCCGGGCACGCCGTCCATCTGGAAGGGCACGAGCAAGCCGTGCCAATGGATCGAGGTGTCCTCGTCGAGGGTGTTCGTCACCGACAGCCGGACGTTTTGTCCCTCCTTCAGCCGGATCAGCGGACCGGGGATCGAGCCGTTGACGGTCACCGCATGGCCCGACTTGCCGTCGATCGTCGCCATCTTGTGGCCGACGGTCAGCTTGATCTCGTCGCCCGACAGCGCCGCCGGCCGCTCGCTAGCCGTTGCCCATTCGGGCAGCAGGCCGGCCGCGCCCAGTCCAAGAGCGCCGCGCAGAAGGGTCCGTCGATCGATCATCCGCTATCCGTATTCCAACCTTCAGCGCACTTGGGTATCACCCAAACCATGTCCAAGAGCACGCCCGCCACGATCGCATTGACCAAGGCCGGCGTCGCCTTCGACCTGCATACGTACGACTACGACCCCGGCTCCGAGCGCGTGGGCCTGCAGGCCGCCGAGGCGCTGGGCGAGGACCCCGCCCGCGTGCTCAAGACCCTGATCGTGATGCTGGACGGCAAGCCCGCCTGCGCCATCCTGCCCTCGGACAAGGAGGTCAGCATGAAGAAGCTGGCCGCCGCCCTGAAGGGCAAGTCCGCCGCCATGGCCCCCGTCCCCGACGCCGAGCGGATCACCGGCTACAAGGTCGGCGGCGTCAGCCCGTTCGGCCAGAAGAAGCGCCTGCCCACGGTGATGGAGGAGGCCGCCCTGGCCGAGCCCTACGTCTTCCTCAACGGCGGCCAGCGGGGCCTGCAGGTGAAGCTGGCGCCGGCGGATGCGGTGACGGCCCTGGGCGCGGTGACGGCGGCGATCGTTTCGGAATAGGCGGCGCTTGATATCCCGCGCGGTTCTCGCCTATAAGCCCCGCCTCCTGGGGCTGGGTAGCTCAGATGGTTAGAGCGGTGGATTCATAACCCACAGGTCGGCGGTTCGATCCCGCCCCCCGCCACCAGGAATTGACCGGCTGTCGAGGCCGGCGCTCTACTCCCGACATGACTGACCAGACCTTCAAGGGCGGCTGCCTGTGCGGCGCGTTGCGCTGGGAGGCGGACCGCGCGCCCGACTTCATGGGGGTGTGCTGCTGCGCCGACTGCCGCAAGGCGTCGGGCGGGGGCTTCGTCCCGTTCATGGGCTTTTCGGCCGCCGCCCTGACGATCAGCGGCCCGGCGCGGCAGTACCGCAGCCGGGCCTTCCGAGGGGGCGAGGCCACCCGCAATTCTTGCCCCACCTGCGGGGGCCTCGTCTTCGGCGGCGAGCACGGGCTGCACGACAGCCACACGATCTACGCCGGCAGCCTGGACGACCCGAACCTGTTCAAGCCGACCATGGCCCTCTTCGACCGCGACCGTCCGGACTGGGTGATGCTGCCGGACGGCCTGACGGTGTTCGAGACGATGCCGGACTAGCCAGTAAGCCTAGCCGAGCACGCCCACGTCGTGGTGGTCGCTCGGCTGGGCGACCAGGGCCACGGCCTCGGCCGGCGACTTGCCGGCCACCAACGCGCTGCCATAGCTGGCGTTGCCGTCATAGGCCTGGGTCAGGAAGGCCTTGGTCGACTCCGCATAGAGGCCGACCCCCGCGTTCATGCCGGCATACATGACGAAGCCGGCCATGGCCGCCTTGGCGCCCAGGGCGTCGTGACCGTAGGCGGTGAAGTAGCTCTGCTGGGAGACGATGTAGTCCACCGCCGCGCTGACGTTGATCCCGGCCGCCGCGGCCTTGGTGTTGCCGATGATGGCGTCGTAGGCCTTCGCCACCGCGTCGCGGAACGTCAGGCTGTCATAGGCCGTCTTGAAGGCCGCCGCGCCCGTACCGCTCATGGCCTGGTTGACCGCGAACTCGATGTATTTGTTGCCGGTGTTGTAGATGGCGTAAGCGTAGTCGGTCAGGTCGCTGGTGTTGGTCGCGCTGTCGATCATGTCGTTCAGCGCCGCCTGGGTCGGCGTCTTGCCGGTGAAGAAGTTCATCGCCTGCAGCGCCAGGGCCGAGGTGTCGATCGAATAGCCGACCAGCTTGTCGATGAAGACCGTCTTGGTGATCTTGTTGGCGATGACGTCGGCCTGCAGCTTGGCCAGCTCGTTCATCTCGGCATAGAAGGCGTTGAGCACCTTCTCGCCGTTCGGGCCGGTCAGATATTCCGACAGCGCCTTGGACGAGGTGGCCGAGATGCCGGCCAGGGCCTTGTACGCGTCCTTGATCTGGGCGTCGGTCAGCACGATCGGGTTGGTGACCGTCCCGCCGCCCGAGCCGCCGCTGCCGCCCGTACCAAAGGCCACGCTGAGCGGCGTATCCAGGGGATACTTGGTCAGGGCGTCCTTCAGCGTCTGAACGCCGATATTGATCAGGGCCGGATTGGCCTCGACCAGGGCCAGGGCCGCGTCGACGTCCGGCGTCAGCACGCCGAAGCTCTTCAGCAGCGGGCGCAGGTCGACGAACTTGAAGCTGGCCTGGATCAGCCCGCTGTCGACCAGCTGGATCATGAATTGGAAGTCGCGAAGTGTCGGCTCGGCCATGACGGGATCCCTCCGGGACCCTCTCGCCGCACCACGCGCCACCATCGGTCCCCGAACGTCGTTCTACGGCTGCGACGCTCGGGACCGACATCCCCCGATCAGGGGGTAGCCAGGAAGACTCAACCTCCGGGGAGGGTGCCGGGGCGGATATAGGCGAACATGTGCGGCACCCAGTCGGGCTTGCCCAACGGCACGCCCTGGCTGCGCAGGATCGCGTAGGCGGCCATCAGGTGGAAATAGAGCTGGGGCAGGCTCCAGTCGCGGACGAACTGCTCGCCGGTCAGGTCGAAGACGATGCCGTTGGGCATCTTCAGCTCGATCGTCTTCTCGGCCGCGCCGGCGAAGGCGTCCGGCTGGACGGCCTCGATCCGGGCCACGGCGTCGGCCAGCTGGGCGCGCAGGCCGGCGAAGTCGGCGGCGTCCTCGGCCGGGGCGAACGAGTCCGCGCCCGTCAGATGGCGCAGCAGGTCGCTGGCCTGGTTGCAGACGAAGCGGATCTGGGTCGCCAGCGGGAACATGTCGGGGGCCAGGCGAGCAGTGAGGAGCTCGCCGCCGTGGGCTTCGGCCTTGGTCAGCTGGGCGCTGAGGCCTTTGAGCATCTGGGCGTAGGTCGGGATGGCGATCGCGTGCAGGTCCATGGGGCTCCTCCGGGTTTGGACGGGAGGTAAGCCGGACTCGGCGTCAGGCGCCAGGGCCGAACCGCGCGACAAGGTCATAGGCCTCGCCGGGGAAGACCTGACGGACGCGAGTGACGTGCTGGCCTTCGCGCCAAGTGCGGCGGTCGACGACCAGGCAGGCGGTTCCTTCGTCGAGAGCCAGCAGGCGGGCGTCGTCTGCGTCGGCGTTTATGGCGCTGATCCGGCTCTCGGCCTCGGTCCAGGCGACGTGCTCCAGCAGCCAGGCGCCGGGCGGGACGTGGGCGAAATCGGCCGCCTCCATCTCGGGCGCGGCCTTCAGCGAGACCAGGCGGCGCTCCAAGGCGAAGGGCCGACCGCCGGCGTCGTGGACGCCATCCAGGTCCAGCAGCTTGCCGCCGGCCGCCAGTTCGATCTCGTCCTCGCCGTCGGCGTCCCGCACCTCCCTCGACAGCAGGCGGAACGCGTAGGCCTCGCCGCGCGCGACGATCTCGGACTGGATGTCGGGGATGTTCAGCACCGGCGCGTGGACGCGGGGCCGGGCGACGAACGAGCCGGCGCGCTTGCGGCGCACGATCAGACCGGCCTCGACCAGGGCGGTCATGGCCTTGTTCACGGTCATGCGCGAGCAGCCGTAGGTCGCCATCAGCTCGGCCTCGGTCGGGGCGCGGTGGCCGGGAGCCCACTCGCCCGAGCGGATGCGGGCCTCGATGTCCGAGCGGATGCGCTGGTGCAGCGGTCCGGTCACGCCAGCAGGGCCTTCAGGGTCTGGACGTAGCGGGCCTGGATGGCTTCACGGGCGTGGTGACGGCCGCCGGAGACCAGCTGCTGGCCATGGCGCCAGACGGTGTCGACGCCGCCGCCGGCGAAGACCAGGCTGTCGATCAGCGTGTCACCCGCGCGGCCAACCAAGTTCGGATGGCTCGCATCGAGGGTGATGAAGTCGGCCGGCGCGCCCCGGCGCAAGCCGCCGCGGCCGACGCCCAGGGCCTGGGCGCCGCCGACGCTCGCCGCCCGCCACAGGTCACCGCCCGTCGAGCGCCGCGCGCCGCCGGCCAGCACGTTGCGCGCCCGGCGGCTCAGGCGCTGGGCGTATTCCATCGTCCGCAGCTCCTGGGCGGCGTCGATGACGATGTTGGAGTCAGTGCCGATCCCGAACGCGCCGCCGGCCGACAGGTAGTCCGGCGTCGGGAAGATCCCGTCGCCCAGATTGGCCTCGGTCACCGGGCACAGGCCCGCCGTCGCGCCGCTCTTGGCCAGGCGCTCGGTCTCGGTGGCGTTGATGTGGGTGGCGTGGATCAGGCACCACTGCTTGTCGACCTCGGTGTGGTTCATCAGCCAGCGGACGGGGCGCTGGCCCGTGGCGGCCAGGCAGTCGTCGACCTCCTTGGTCTGCTCGGCCACGTGCATGTGGATCGGGCCGCCGGCGGCCAGCGGGATGATGGCGTCCAGCTCCTCGCCGGTCACCGCGCGCAGGCTGTGCGGCGCGATCCCGACTACCGCCTCGGGCAGGGGCGCGACGATCTGGCGGCAGGCCTCGACCAGCCGCGCGAAGCCGTCGACGTCGTGGATGAAGCGCTTCTGGCCGTCCGTGGGCGGCAGGCCGCCGAAGTTGCTGTGCGCGTAGAACACCGGCAGCAGGGTCAGGCCGATGCCGGTCTCCTGCGCCGCCGACGCCATGCTCACCGCCATCTCGGCGGGGTTGTCGTAGAAGCCGCCGTCAGGCGCGTGGTGCAGGTAGTGGAACTCACCCACCCGCGTGAAGCCGCCCTCCAGCATCTCGACATGGCCCATGGCGGCGATGGCCTGGGCCATGTCGGGGTCCAGCCGCTCCAGGAAGCGGTACATGACCTCGCGCCAGGTCCAGAAGTTGTCGCCGGTCTCGCCGCGCGTCTCGGCCAGGCCGGCCATGGCGCGCTGGAAGGCGTGGCTATGGACGTTGCCCAGGCCAGGCAGGGCGGGGCCGAGGCGTTGGGCATCACCCGCGCTGGTGTCGGTGTCGATCCGGGCGATGCGGCCGTCGGTGATCGTGAACTTGACGGCGCGCGCCCAGCCGTCCGCCAGCAGCGCGCTCTCGCACCAGACGGTCGTGGAAGACTCGGAATTGTGCGCGTCGGTCACTGGACAAGCCTCATCGTTCGCAAATATGTCTATACATATTGAAGCCGACTGCAAGCGAGGGGGAGACGGACCGGATGCGTTGCGACACCCTGTGGATAACTTGCCGCCTGGCGACCCTCGATCCCACGCAGCCGGGCCTCGGAATCGTCGAGGACGGCGTGATCGCCGCCCGCGACGGCCGCATCGTCTACGCCGGTTCGGCCGATGACGCGCCTGCCTTCGAGGCCGCCGAAACGATCGACTGCGAAGGTCGCTGGATTACCCCTGGCCTGATCGATCCGCACACTCACCTGGTCTTCGCCGGCGACCGCGCCCACGAGTTCGAGCTGCGCCTGGCCGGCGCCTCCTACGAAGAGATCGCAAGGGCCGGCGGCGGTATCGTCTCGACCATGCGGGCGACCCGCGCGGCCTCGGAAGAGGAACTGGTCGCCGCCGCCCTGCCCCGCCTGGACGCCCTGATCGCCGAGGGGGTCACCACGGTCGAGATCAAGTCCGGCTACGGCCTGTCGCTCGATGACGAGATCAAGAGCCTGCGCGCCGCCCGCGCCCTGGCCGACATCCGCCGCGTCGGGATCAGCACGACCTTCCTGGGCGCCCACGCCCTGCCGCCGGAATATCGCGACGACAAGGACGGCTACGTCAGGCTCGTCTGCGAGACGATGATCCCGGCGATCGCGGCCCGAGGCCTGGCCGACGCGGTCGACGGCTTCTGCGAGGGCATCGGCTTCTCGCCCGACCAGATCCGCCGCGTGTTCGAAACCGCCAAGGCCCACGGTCTGCCGGTCAAGCTGCACGCCGAGCAGCTGTCGAACCTCTCCGGCGCGGCGCTGGCCGCCGAGTTCGGCGCGCTGTCGGCCGATCACCTGGAGCACCTCGACGAGGCCGGGATCGCCGCCATGGCGCAGTCAGGCACGGTCGCCACCCTGCTGCCCGGCGCCTACTACTTCACCCGCGAGCACAAGGCGCCGCCGATCGCCGCTCTGCGCGCGGCCGGTGTGCCGATGGCGCTCGCCACCGACTGCAACCCCGGCACCTCGCCCCTGACCTCGCCGCTGCTGGTCATGAACATGGCCGCCACGCTCTTCCGGATGACCGTCGAGGAGTGCCTGGCCGGCGTCACGCGCGAGGCCGCGCGTGCGCTGGGGCTCTTACACGATCGCGGGACGCTGGAGGCCGGCAAGGCCTGCGATCTCGCCCTCTGGGACGTCGAGCGTCCCGCCGAACTTGTCTATCGCATGGGCTTCAATCCGCTCCATGCGCGCGTGTGGAGAGGCCAGTGACCGAGCTTGTTCTGAACCCCGGCGACGTGCCGCTGGCCGACTGGAAGGCGATCTATCGCGGCGCGACGGCCCGCCTGGCCGAGACCGCCTGGCCGGTGATCGCCGAGAGCGCGGCGGCCGTGCGGCGCATCCTGGCCAAGGGCGAGCCGGTCTACGGCATCAACACGGGCTTTGGGAAACTGGCCAGCGTCCGTATCGGCGACGCGGACCTGGAGACCCTGCAGCGCAACATCGTCCTCTCCCACGCCGCCGGTGTCGGCGAGCCGTCGCCCGTGCCGGTCATCCGCCTGATGATGGCCCTGAAGCTGGCCAGCCTGGCCCAGGGCGCCTCGGGCGTGCGGGTCGAGACCGTGCGGATGCTGGAAGAGATGCTGACCGCGGGCCTGACGCCGGTGATCCCGTGCCAAGGCTCGGTCGGCGCCTCGGGCGATCTGGCCCCGCTGTCGCACATGGCCGCGACCATGATCGGAGTCGGCGAGATCTTCGTCGACGGCGAGCGCAAGCCGGCCGCCAAGGCGCTGAAGAAAGCTGGCCTGGAACCGCTGGTGCTCGGCCCCAAGGAAGGCTTGGCCCTGCTGAACGGCACCCAGTTCTCGACCGCCAACGCCCTGGCCGGCCTGTTCGAGGCCGAGCGCCTGTTCCAGTCGGCCCTGGTCACCGGCGCACTCTCGACCGAAGCCGCCAAGGGCTCGGACACGCCCTTCGACCCGCGCATCCACGCCCTGCGCCGCCACACCGGCCAGATCGAGACCGCCGCCGCCCTGCGCGCGCTGATGGCGACCTCGCAGATCCGCGCCTCGCACCTGAAGGAGGACGAGCGCGTCCAGGACCCCTATTGCCTGCGCTGCCAGCCCCAGGTGATGGGCGCGGCGCTGGACGTGCTGCGTCAGGCGGCGACCACGCTGGCCACCGAGGCCAACGGCGTCTCGGACAATCCCCTGATCTTCCCGGAAGCCGACGAAGCCCTATCTGGAGGCAACTTCCACGCCGAGCCGGTGGCCTTCGCCGCCGACATGATCGCCCTGGCCGTCTGCGAGATCGGCTCGATCGCCGAGCGCCGCATCGCCATGCTGGTCGACCCGGCGCTGTCGGGCTTGCCGGCGTTCCTGACGCCCAAGCCGGGTTTGAACTCCGGCTTCATGATCCCGCAGGTCACGGCCGCCGCCCTGGTCTCGGAGAACAAGCAGAAGGCCTATCCGGCCAGCGTCGACTCGATCCCGACCTCGGCCAACCAGGAAGACCACGTCTCGATGGCCGCCCACGGCGCGCGGCGCCTGATGGGCATGGTCGAGAACGCCACGGCGGTTCTGGGCATCGAGCTGCTGGCGGCGACGCAGGGTTGCGACTTCCACGCCCCGCTGCGGTCGAGCGCGGCGCTGGAGGCGGTGCGCAGGCTGACCCGCGCCGAGGTCCCGCACCTCGACGACGACCGCCACTTCCATCCGGACATGGAGGCGGCCAACGTGCTTGTGCGGTCGGGCGCGGTGATCGCGGCGGCGGGCGAGCTGCCGGGGGTCACGACGTGAGCTGGCTGCAGGTCACGCGCGGCGACGCCCCGCTGATCGTCAGTCTGCCGCACACTGGCACGGACATTCCCGCCGACATCGAGGCCGGCCTCGTCTCCCCCTGGCTTGCCCGCAAGGACGCCGACTGGTGGGTGGATCGCCTCTACGCCTTCGCCGAGGGCATGGGCGCGACGATCGTGCGGACGGCGATCTCGCGGACGGTCATCGACGTCAATCGCGACCCGTCGGGCGCCTCGCTCTATCCAGGCCAGGCGACGACGGAGCTTTGCCCCACCACCACCTTCGACGGTGAGCCGCTGTACCGCGACGGCGGGCCGGACGCGGCCGAGATCGATCGGCGACGGACGACCTACTTCGAGCCCTACCACGCCGCCCTGCGCGAAGAGATCGAACGCCTGCGCGCGACCCATCCGACCGTAGTGCTCTACGAAGCCCACTCGATCCGCTCGCTGGTCCCGCGCCTGTTCGACGGCGAGCTGCCGCAGTTCAATCTCGGGACCAACAGCGGCGCCAGCTGCGCCGACGCCCTGACCACCGCCGTCGAGGCCGCCTGCGACGCCTCGGGCCGCAGCCGCGTCACCAATGGCCGCTTCAAGGGCGGCTGGACCACGCGCCACTACGGCCAGCCGTCCACCGGCGTCCACGCGATCCAGATGGAGCTGGCCTGCCGGGGCTACATGGATGACCCGGCCGAGCCGCCCACCGAAGACACCTGGCCTACGCCCTTCCATGCCGATCGCGCCGAGCCTCTACGCTTGGTGCTCGAAGACGTCCTTTCCGCCTGCCTCCAGTTCGCGAGAACCGCATGACCCGCCGCGACAACACCCGCGTCATCCGCCCCGCCACCGGGACCGAGCTTTCCGCCAAGTCCTGGCTGACCGAAGCCCCGCTGCGGATGCTGATGAACAACCTGCACCCCGACGTCGCCGAGCGTCCCGAGGAGCTGGTCGTCTATGGCGGCATCGGCCGCGCGGCCCGCGACTGGGAGAGCTTCGACAAGATCGTCGAGACCCTGCGTCGTCTGGAGGACGACCAGACCCTGCTGGTGCAGTCCGGCAAGCCCGTCGGCGTCTTCCGCACCCATGCCGACGCCCCGCGCGTGCTGATCGCCAACTCCAACCTGGTCCCCCGCTGGGCCAACTGGGAGCACTTCAACGAGCTCGATAAGAAGGGCCTGGCCATGTACGGCCAGATGACCGCCGGCTCGTGGATCTATATCGGCGCCCAGGGCATCGTACAGGGCACCTACGAGACCTTCGTCGAGATGGGCCGCCAGCACTATGCCGGCGACCTGTCGGGCAAGTGGCTGCTGACGGCGGGCCTCGGCGGCATGGGCGGGGCCCAGCCCCTGGCGGCGGTGATGGCCGGCGCCTCGTGCCTGGCCATCGAGTGCCAGCCCTCGCGGATCGAGATGCGCCTGCGCACCGGCTACCTCGACAAGTCGACCGACAGCGTCGACGAGGCCCTGGCCTGGATCGAGGAGGCCAACGCGGCCAAGACGCCGATCTCGGTCGGCCTGCTGGGCAACGCCGCCGAGCTGCTGCCGGAACTCTACAAGCGCGGCGTCCGCCCGGACCTGCTGACCGACCAGACCAGCGCCCACGACCCGAACAACGGCTACCTGCCGGCCGGCTGGACGCTGGACCAGTGGGCCGACGCCAAGGAACGCGACCCGGACAGCGTCAACCGCGCCGCCCGCGCCTCGATGGCCGTCCACGTCCAGGCCATGCTGGATTTCCAGGCCGCCGGCGTCCCGACCGTCGACTACGGCAACAACATCCGCCAGATGGCGCTGGAGGAAGGCGTCGCGAACGCCTTCGACTTCCCGGGCTTCGTGCCGGCCTATATCCGCCCGCTGTTCTGCCGGGGCGTCGGCCCGTTCCGCTGGGCGGCGCTGTCGGGCGATCCGGAAGACATCGCCAAGACCGACGCCAAGGTCAAAGAGCTGATCCCAGACAACCCACACCTGCACAACTGGCTCGACATGGCGGGACAGAAGATCAAGTTCCAGGGCCTGCCGGCGCGCATCTGCTGGGTTGGCCTGGGCGACCGCCACCGCCTGGGCCTGGCCTTCAACGAGATGGTCGCCAATGGCGAGCTGAAGGCTCCGGTTGTCATCGGCCGCGACCACCTCGACTCGGGCTCGGTCGCCTCGCCCAATCGCGAGACCGAGGCGATGCAGGATGGCTCGGATGCGGTGTCGGATTGGCCGCTGCTGAACGCCCTGCTCAACACCGCCTCGGGCGCCACCTGGGTGTCGCTGCACCACGGCGGCGGGGTCGGCATGGGCTTCTCGCAGCATGCGGGGATGGTGATCGTGTGTGACGGCACCGAAGCGGCCGCCAAGCGCATCGCGCGGGTGCTCTGGAACGACCCGGCTAGCGGCGTCATGCGCCACGCGGATGCGGGCTATGACATCGCCATCGACTGCGCGCGGGAGAAGGGTCTGGACCTGCCGGGGATCCTCTAGCGGGCCAGCAGCCCCGCCGCCTCGGCGGGGCTCTTCTTGCCGGTGTCGCGGTCCACCGCGTAGCTGGCCGCCTGCATCGCCTTGACGTCGATGCTGCCGCCTAGCGGCGTCAGGGCGTCCAGCAGCCGACGATCCTCCGCCCGCTTCGGCGAGACCAGGATCACCGCGTCGTACGGCGGCAACGCACCCTTCGGGTCGCCCAGCAGCACCAGGTCGTCCGCCGCGATCCGGCCATCGCTCGAGAAGGCCGAGATCACATCGGCCTCGCGGCTCGCCAGGGCGCGGTACATGAAGGTCGGCTGGAACTGGCGCTTGGATTTGAACTCCAGGCCGTAGGCTTTCACCACCGCCGCCCACTCCGGCCGCGAGAAGAACTCCAGGTCGCCGCCCATGGTCAACTGCGGCGCCTTGGCCGCCAGGTCGGCCAGGGTCTTCACGCCCAGCGCCTCGGCGCGGTCGCGGCGCATGGCCAGGGCGTAGGCGTTCTCGAAGCCCAGGGGCGCCAGCAGCACGACGCCGTCGCGAGCCTTCAGCTCTCTGCGCAGGCCGTCGAGCACGGCCGCCCGGCCGGGGTTGTCCGTGCGGTTCAGGATGTTGGCCCACAAGGTGCCGGAGTAGTCGACATAGGCGTCGATCTCGCCGCTAGCCAAGGCGCGGTAGGCAATGACCGAGCCCAAGTTCACGCGGCGCTGGACGGTCGCGCCCCGCCCCTCCAGCTTGCCGGCCATCAGCTCAGCCAGGATGTACTGCTCGGAGAAGTTCTTGGCTCCGATGACGTAAGCCGGCTTGCCGTGCGACAGCGCCGCGCCGGCCAACGGCGCCAGCGCCGCCAGCAGGCCGATCAGGAGGCCCACGCCGCCCGCCCACAGCCGCTTGCCGTCCCGCCGCGCGACGCCGCCCTCGATCAGGCCCAGCAGGCCGTCCACGACCAAAGCCAGCCCCGCCGAGGCCGCACAGCCGACCAGCACCGCCACCCAGTCCTCGGTCTGCAGGCCCGAGAAGATGTAGTCCCCCAGCGAGGTCTGGCCGACGGGGGTCGACAGTGTCGCCGCCCCGATCGTCCAGACGGCGGCGGTGCGCACGCCGGCCATGATCACCGGCGCGGCCAGGGGCAGCTCGACGCGCCACAGCCGCTGGCGGTCGGTCATGCCCACGCCCCGCGCGGCCTCGACCACGGCCGGGTCGATCCCGGAGACGCCCGCCGCCGCGTTCCGCAGGATCGGCAGCATCGAGTAGAGGGTCAGCGCCAGCAGCGACGGCAGGAAGCCCAGGGCCGGAAACCCGTGGCCCAGCACCTTCACGGCCAGCCCAGAGAGCAGCAGCAGCACCGGATAGAACAGAGCCAGCAGCGCCAGGCTCGGAATGGTCTGAACGAGACCCGCGGCGCCCAGCGCGATCCACTTCAGGCGCGGATTGCGCGCCGCGGCAATGCCCAGCGGTAGGGCGACGGCCAGGCCCAGCGCGAGCGCGGAGGCCGAGAGGGTGACGTGCCAGCCCAAGCGCTCGGGCAGGACCGCCAGGGCGGCGGAAAGGCGATCAGCCACGGGCCAGCTCCGCGAGACGTTCGGCCTGCTTCCTGGGCGCGGCGATCAGGTCGGCGACGACAGGGTCGGGATGGCCCGCCAGCAGCTCCCGAGGCGGGGCCTGGGCCAGCACCTTGCCCCCGGCCATCACCACCACCTCGTCGGCCAGCAGCAGGGCCTCGCCGACGTCGTGGGTGACCATCACGGTGGTCAGCGAGAGGCGCTCGTGCAGCGCCCGGACGTCGTCAGCCAGCGCCGCGCGGGTCACGGGGTCCAGCGCCCCGAACGGCTCGTCCATCAGCAGGATCGACGGCCGCGCCGCCAACGCCCGCGCCACGCCCACCCGCTGGCGCTGGCCGCCCGACAGCTGCGACGGCGCACGGCTGGCGACGTCGCGCGGCAGGGCCACGAGGTCGAGCAGGTCGTCGATGCGCGCTGCGATCTTCTCCGCCGGCCAGCCCAGCAGATCCGGCGTCACGCCGATGTTCTGGCCCACGGTCATGTGCGGAAAGAGGCCGATTTCCTGGAAGACGTAGCCGATGCCCCGCCGCAGCTCCGGCCCCGGCCGACCGGCGATGTCGGCGCCGTCCAGCAGCACACGGCCACTGCTCGGCGTCGAGAGGCCGTTCATCAGCTTCAGCAACGTGGTCTTGCCCGCGCCCGAACCGCCGACCAGGGCGACGAACCGGCCCTGGGCGATGGTCAGCGAGGTCGGCGCCAGCACCGTCTGGCCGCCATACGTCTTGCTGACCTGGTCGAGGACGATAGCGGTCATGCGGACTCCAGGCGGCGAGAATCAACCATCGCCCCTCCCAAGCGTTCACACAACGAAGAGGTGCGACAAGGCGGCGCGCGACAGGTCGTCAGGTTCGCAAGGGCCGAGTCAATCTCGACCATGGGGTCATGGTTAAGGAGCGTCTCATGACCGTTGCGTCGCAAGCCCGTCCGTTCGATCCGCGTCCCGTCCGCCGCCCTGTTCGTCAGTGGCCTCTGGGGTTCGCGGTCCTGCTGGCCTCGGTGCTGAACGCCATCGTCTGGGGCGGCCTGTTCACGGTCGCCAAGGCGTTCCTGCACATCTGAGTTTGTTCAGTAAGCGTAGCGTTTTCTTCCCCCCCCTGAAGCAAACTGGGCCGCGTCCTCCCCCGGACGCGGCCCATTTTTTGTTCTGGAATGGAGGGAAGCGAAGAGCCGACTAGATCGGCATCCGCATGATTTCCTGGTACGCCGAGATCACCTGGTCGCGCACGGCCATCACCGTTTCCAGGCTGGCTTCGGCCGAGCTGATGGCGGTGACGACGTCGACCAGTTCGGCCTTGCCGGCCACCTGGTCGGCGATCTTGTGCTCGGCGACCTTGGAGGTCTTGGTCGCGCCTTCCATGGCCGACTTCAGCATGTCGCCGAAGTCCATGCCCTTCTTCTCGGAGCCGCCGATCCCGCCGATGGAACCGACGCCCATCGCGCCTTGCGAAGCATAGGCCTTGGCGGCGGCCAGAGCGGTGATCATGACCTAGCCCCCTACTTCTTCAGGATGTCGAGGGTGCGCGATTCCATCGACCGCGCGGTCTCGATCACGTTGAGGTTGGCCTCGTAGGCGCGCTGCGCCTCCTTCATGTCCAGCGCCTCGACCAGCGTGTTGACGTTGGGCAACTTGACGTAGCCCTTGGCGTCGGCGGCCGGGTTGCCGGGTTCGTACTCGGTCTTGAAGTCGGTCTTGTCCGGATCGACGCGCAGCATCTGCACGCCCTCGGCGCCCTGCACCTTGGTCGGCTGGAACACCGGCACCTGGCGGCGGTAGGGATCCCCGCCGGCGGTGCGCGCGGTCGAGTTGGCGTTGGCCAGGTTTTCCGCGATGACCCGCATGCGGCCCTGCTGGGCGCGAAGGGCCGAGGAGGCCACGGCCATGGTCGCCAGCGAATTGGATTTGATCTCGGGCATCGCCTAGGTCCTTTAGCCGCCGGGCTTCCGCGCCGCCTGGCGCAGCATGTTCATGGACTTCTGGTAGAAGCTGATCGCCGCGTCGTAGTTCATGCGCGCGTCGGTCATCTTGAGCATCTGGTCCTCAAGCGAGACGGCGTTGCCGTCCAGCGTGACCTCCGAGTCGACGCCCGCCGTCGCCCGCCAGGCGCTGGGGGCGTTCGACGGGGCCATGTGGGCCGCCGAGGTTTCCATCATCTGCACGCCGCCGGTCGGCGCGGCGCGACCGCCGCGATAGACCGCGCCCGAACCCTGGTTCATCAGCGAGGCCTGGAAGCTGTAGGGCTTCAGGTCGTGCGGGCGATAGCCGGGGGTGTCGGCGTTGGCGACGTTCTGGGCGACAAGCTTCTGGCGCTCGGTCAGATAACCGAGGCGGCTCTTGAGCATGCCGAAGAGGGGAATGTCGTCCGGACCCATGGCGATCATGGTGAAGAAACAGGGTTAATTCGGCATTAAGAACCCTCAGGCACACCAGGGGCATAGGCAGGTTTTACCTGCGCCAAGTTGTCTCGCTGCTTCAGTCCCCTTTGGGCGGTCCATGGACGTCATCGAATTCATCCGCGCCCTCGCCGCCCTGGCCGTCACGCTGGGCCTGATCGGCCTGGCCGCCTGGGCGCTGCGCAAGTACGGCCCAGACGCCATCGGCCGCGCCATCGCCGCGCGCCAGGACCGCCGCCTGAAGATCGTCGAAAGCCTGGCGCTGGACCCGACCCGCCGCCTGGTGGTCGTCAGCCTGGACGGCGAAGAGCGCATGGTGCTGCTGGGCGACGGCAAGCTGCTGGACTGGGTTCCGCAACCGCGCCCCGCCATCGTCGAAGAAGCCCCCTCCCCGGAGCCCGTGGCCTGATGATCCGCGACCTGATCAAGACCGTGACGGGCGCCCGGCCGGAGGATCTCCGCCGCGCCGCGATCATCTCCGTGATCGCCGCCATCGCCTTCGGCGTGCTGCCGTCCGCGGCCCTGGCCCAGTCGGCCGTCAACATCAACCTGGGCACCGGCGCGGGCCTGACCGACCGGGTCGTGCAGCTGGTCGGCCTGATGACGGTGCTGTCGCTGGCGCCGTCGATCGTGATCATGACCACCTCGTTCGTGCGGATCGTGGTGGTGCTGGGCCTGCTGCGCACCGCCATCGGCATCCAGCAGAGCCCGCCCAACCCGGTGATCATCAGCCTGGCCTTGTTCCTGACCGCCATCGTCATGGGCCCGACCTTCGAGCGCAGCTACGACGCCGGCATCAAGCCGCTGCTGGACCACCAGATCGAGCTGCCCGAGGCCTTCGACCAGGCCAGCGGGCCGGTGAAGCAGTTCATGCTCAAGCAGGTCGGCCGCGAGGACCTGGCCCTGTTCGTCCGCCTGTCCAAGGTCCCGAAGAACCAGAAGGCCGAGGACCTGCCGATGCAGGTGGTCACCCCGGCCTTCATGATCTCGGAGCTGAAACGCGCTTTCGAGATCGGCTTCCTGCTGTTCATCCCGTTCCTGGTCATCGACCTGGTCGTGGCCAGCGTGCTGATGAGCATGGGCATGATGATGCTGCCGCCGGCGACCATCAGCCTGCCCTTCAAACTGATCTTCTTCGTGCTAGTGGACGGGTGGCGACTCGTCGCGGGCAGCTTGGTGGAAAGCTTCCAACGGGGCGGCGGCGGTTAGGCGCGTTTAGCTAGAAGAATACGACATGACTGTTTTTGTCCTGGGCTCGATCAATCTGGACGCCATCGCGCGGGTCGACGACCTGCCGCGCCCCGGCGAGACCGTGGCGGGCACTTCTCTGGAACTGTTCCTGGGCGGCAAGGGCGCCAACCAGGCGGTCGCCGCCGCCCGCATGGGCGCGGCCACCCGGCTGATGGGCGCCGTCGGCGGCGACGACAGCGGCGTCAGCCTGAAGGCCAAGCTGGCCGGCTATGGCGTACAGGTCGCCGACGTCATGGAACTGGAAGGCGTGCCGACCGGCCAGGCCCACGTCTGGGTCGCCAACAACGCCGAGAACATGATCGTGGTCACCGCCGGAGCCAACGCCATGGTCACGGCCCAGCAGGTCGCCGCCACGGCGGTCGAGGGCCAGCGGGTGCTGCTCTGCCAGCTTGAGACCCCGGCCACGGCGATCGAGAGCCTGTTCCGCCTGGGCGCGGCCAAGGGCGCGCTGCGGGTGCTGAACGCCGCTCCCGCCCTGCCCCAGGGCGCGGCGCTGTTCCCGCTGACCGACATCCTGATCGTCAACCAGACCGAGCTGGCCAGCTACGCCAAGCTGGACCGCGAGCCCGAGCGCCTGGAAGAGGTCTCGGTCGCCGCCCGCAAGCTGATGAGCCGCCCGGACCAGACGATCATCGTCACCCTGGGCGGGGCCGGCGTCGCCGCCGTGCGCCGCGACGAGGCCTTCCTGGTCGAGGGCAAGAAGGTCAAGGCGATCGACACCGTCGGGGCCGGCGACTGCTTCTGCGGCAGCCTGTGCGCGGCCCTGGCCAGCGGCATGGACCTGCGCGAAGCCGTCGAGCTGGCCAACGCCGCCGCCGCGCTGTCGGTGCAGAAGGCTGGGGCGGCGCCGTCGATGCCGAGCCGGCGCGAGGTCGAGGCGTTTTTGGAAGAGTGAGGGGTGGGCGGCTTAAGCCGCCCGGATGCCCGAGAAGCCTTCCGACGCCGCGCCGACCACGGCGTCGTAGCCGAGGATCATGTCGACGTCCTTGCCGTTGCTGGCCAGCGGCAGGCGCAGCCACAGGATCGACATGTGCGGGGCGCCGCGCCAGGCCAGGCTGTGGACGCCGACGCCGGGACGACGCTCGTCGACCACCTTGTCCAGCTCCTTGCGCCAGTATTCGAAGGCGGCGGGATTGTAGACGTCGCCGATCATCCGGCCGGTGATCTCGCGGCCATAGACGCCGTAGAGACCGGTGCCCGCCAGGCGCAGGCGGTAGTCGCGGGGCTGGTTGACGACGTCGATCAAGCTGACCGTCGGCAGCAGCCGCTTCATGCTCGTAGGATGCAGGTCGACGCGCGCAGGGAGGCTCGCCCCCCGGCGGAGGGACGCCCAATAGGCGAACATCTCCTGGTGAGCGCGGGCCGCCGTGGCGGATGCGCTCAGTTGCGCGGACATCTTCAGAGTCCTTAACAAGTCGTTGGAATCACTTCGATTCACTATCGCTTAAGGAACGAATCGGCGGCAAGTGAAAAACATGTCGCGCGACAAGATTCCCTCAGGGAGTCAATCGCCAAGAAGTACGCCCGCCGTCCGGGTTCGGACGACGGGCGCAACGATATTCAGGCCGGCCATAAGGCCAAGCTTTTGTTCCGACTCGGCTATTTCGATTTACGAGCGGGCTTACGACCGCCTTGGCCGAGGCCCATCTGCTTGGCCAGGTTCGAACGCGCCTCGGCGTAGTTGGGCGCCACCATCGGGTAATCCTTGGGCAGGTTCCACTTCGCCCGGTACTCTTCCGGGGTCATGTCGTACTTGGTGCGCAGGTGGCGCTTCAGCGATTTGAACTTCCGGCCGTCTTCCAGGCAGATCAGGAAGTCGGGGGTGATCGACTTCTTGACGGCGACCGCAGGCTCCTTCGGCGCCGGCGCCGGCTCGGCCGCCGGCGCGCCGACGGTGGCGAGCGCGGCGTGCACCTGCTGGATCAGCGCGGGAAGGTCCGCCGTGGCGACCACATTGTTGCCGACATAGGCCGAAACGATGCCGGCGGTCATTTCGATCAGGTCGGATTGATCTTCCATCATGGCCTCGCCTGTCGACAAATCTTTTTGTTGATCCGGCTGATTCCTGGATCAGTCGAGGGCTGCATACAAAGATTGGATGCGCCGGGCAATATGGTCAGAACAAAGAGATCATTTGTAATGTTGCAGTGTTCGCAAGCTGGTCATGACCGGCCAGAGGTTGAGTCCCGCAATATGAGTTCCTGAACGACGCCCAGCGAACACATTGAGATACCAAAGATATCCCGGATTTAACGACCAAAGTCGCGGGACAGGGCCAGCATGGCCGCGCGTTGCGGCGCCGAGTACTCGTCGACGGCGGCCTCGTCGCCCTCGCGAATCGCCTTCAGCAGAGCTGGGGTCAGGGCCGAGGTCAGCGACCAGTTCCAGTAGCGCAGCACCGTCTGGGCGCGGTCGACGGCGACCATGTCGTAGACCATCAGCACCCGCTCCAGGGCGTGGTCGATCTGGCCGCTACGGTCGACCTCCTGCCGGCGCAGACCGCGCCACAGCTGGCGCACGCAGTTGCGCGGCAGGCCGGTGGCCTTGCACAGGATGGCCAACGGCTCGCCGCCCGGATCGGTGAAGATCTTGGCGCCGGTCATCGGCTTCAGGCCCGAGAGATACGAGATCTCCTCGGCGATCTCGCGGGTGATGCCCGTCTCGCCGGCGGCGATCGCGTCGTCGAGGCTGTCATAGGGGCTCTTGGCGATGGCGGCGCGGTTGCGCTGGCGGCGCTCGATAAACTGCAGGGCCTTGCGCGACAGCGGGTCCTGCCAGCCCTCGGCCGAGGCCAGGGCGAAGACGTCGCCGACTGCGTCCTGCAGGATTTCGCGCGACACCGCGAAGCGCTGGAGGATGGTCTTACGGGCCTCGGCGTCGGCCCACCAGAACATCACGTAGGCGTGGCTGGGCCGCAGCTCGGGGCGGCGCAGCAGCAGCGGGATCAGGTACTGGGCGTCGCGCGTGGCGGCGACGATGTTCTCGACGCCCTGGTGGCTGAACTTGACCAGCTCGTTGCGCAGCAGGGTCTCGATGACCGGCGCCTCGCCCATGTCGATCAGGGCGTCGGCCACGACCTCGCTGACCCCGCGCCGCTTGGCGATCAGCCGGCGGTGATCGACGGAAGACTGGTACAGGCAGGCGATCAGGTCGGCGTCCGACAGCTTCTCGGCGTCGACCAGCAGGGCGCGGGCCACCGGCAGTTCGTCGCGCAGCAGCAGGCGCACCAGCACGCCCGGCATCTCGACCAGCATGGCCAGGCGGCGGGCGACCCGCTCGCGCTCGGCGACATTGGCGTCACGCAGCATCTCGACCAGCAGGTCGGCGGTCATCGAGCGCTCGAAGGCGTTGATCCGGCTGGTCGGCAGGCACACGACGTCGGCCAGCCGCTTGAGCAGGGCCGTGCGCGAACGCGGCGCGGCCTTGGGGGCCTCGGGCTCTCCGAACGAAGATGTCAGCGCGGGATCGCTCATCGGGTCGACAAGATCAGATCGTGCTTAACGACCCGTGAGCGAGCGCCGCGACAAACTTACCGAAACGCCGGCTCTTCCCACTCCGGCCAGATGTCCGGCAGGTCGCTTGAGACCTTGTTCGGATAGACCGGCGCGCGCTTCTCCAGGAACGAGGTCACGCCCTCCTTGGCGTCGCCGGACGAGCCGCGCGACTGGATGGCCCGGCTGTCGGCCTTGTGGGCCTCCATCGGATGGGCCGCGCCGGCCATGCGCCACAGCAGCTGACGGGTCAGGGTGACCGAGACGGGCGCGGTGTTGTCGGCGATCTCGCGAGCCAGGGCGCGGGCGGCGGGCAGCAGTTCGTCGGGCGCGTGCAGCGAGCGGACGAGGCCCTTTTCCAGCGCCTCGGACGCCGGGAACACGCGGCCGGTGTAGCACCACTCCAGCGCCGTCTGCAGGCCGACCAGACGCGGCAGGAACCAGCTGGACGCGGCTTCCGGATTGATGCCCCGACGGGCGAAGACGAAGCCGAACTTGGCCTCGGTCGAGGCCAGGCGGATGTCCATCGGCAGCTGCATGGTCACGCCCACGCCGACCGCCGCGCCGTTGATCGCGCCGATGATGGGTTTCAGGCTCTCGTACATCCGCAGGGTCACGCGACCGCCGCCGTCGCGATAGATGTCGCCGACCTTGCCCTCTTCGCGTTCCAGCGCCTGGGGATTGGTGCGGTCGAAGGTGGCCCCGCCGGCGCCGAGATCCGCCCCCGCGCAGAACGCCCGGCCCGCGCCGGTGATGATCACCACCTTCACCGCGTCGTCGGCGTCGGTGACGTCCAGCACCTCCAGCATGTCCTTCATCATCCGGGCGGTGAAGGCGTTCATCCGGTCCGGGCGGTTCAGGGTGATCGTCGCGATCCCGTCCTCGACGTCGTACAGGATGGTCTCGAAGGTGGGTTGCGACATGGGTTCTCTCCGCTTTTCGGGCAGTCAAACATGCGTATGAATTAAGGGCAATCGCCGAAAGCGCCCCCTCCGTCTCGCTGCGTATCCGCAGCGATCCACCTGCCCCGGTTCACGAGGGGGGAGAAGGTCGCTCTCCTCCTGCCCCGCTTGCGAGGGAGGTGGCGCGGCGCCGATAGGCGACGTGACGGAGGGGGCGTCTAGCCGCCTCTCCTCACCCCCAGCTTGCTGATCGCGTGCACGAAGTTGTTCGGCGCGATCTCCGTGGCCCCCGTCCACGTCAGGTCCGGGAACCGCGCCAGGATCTGGCGATAGGCCTCCTCCAGCTGGATCTGGGCCACGCGCTTGCCAATGCAGGTGTGGGGGCCATAGCCGAAGGCGATGTGCTTGTTCGCATTGGCGCGCGTCACGTCCAGCGTGTCGGGCTCGGGGAACATCTCCGGATCGCGGTTGGCCGCGCCGTAGTACATGACCACCTTCTCGCCCTCGCGGATCAGCTGGCCGTCGACCTCGACATCTGCCGTAGCGGTGCGACGCATGTAGATCACCGGGCTGACCATGCGGATGAACTCGTCCACGGCCCCGCCCAGCAGCGAGGGGTCGTCGATCAGCTTCTGCTTCTGGTCCGGGAACTCGGTCAGCAGCTTCATGGCGCCCGACAGGGTGTTGCGGGTGGTGTCGTTGCCGGCGAAGACGATCAGCAGCCACGAGCCGTCGAGGTATTCGTCGGCCAAGAGCGATCCATCGACCTGGGCCCGCGCGATCGCGGTCATCAGGTCTTCCTTCGGATCCTCGCGACGCCTCTTCAGCATCATGCGGCCGTAGTCGAACATCTCCTCGACGCCGTTGTTGAAGTCCTGGACGAACTGCATCAGCTCCAGGGTCGGGGCGACCGGGGCGGCGGCGTTCTGCACCGCCAGGTCCTGGGCGCGCTCCAGATAGTGCATCCACTTCAGAAACTTCGGCCGATCCTCGGGCGGCACGCCCAGGATCTCGCACAGGGTGAACAGCGGCAGGATCGAGCTGAAGTGCTCGACCATGTCGATCTCGGCCCCGCCGGCCAGCAGCGGCTCCATCGCATCCAGCAGCCGTGTGACCTCGGCCCGCACCCGCTCGGTCAGCCCGCGCAGATAGGCGGGCGTGAAGTACGGCATGTGCTCGCGACGCAGCTGCAGGTGATGCGGCGCGTCGAGATTGATCATGGTGTCCATCGACGCCCGGAACAGCAGGGCGTGGCGTTTGTCCGGCGGGCCCATCGACATCAGGATGCCGCCGCGCTGCGACGAGAAGGTCGCCGGATCGCCGTTCACGCGCTGGACGTCCTCGTACTTGGTCAGCGCCCAGAAGCCCGGCCCGTCGAACGGCTCGGGATGCCACATCACCGGCGCCTCCGTCCGCATCCGCGCGAAATCGGCCCAGGGCTGGCCCTTGGTGAATCGGAAGATGTCGGCGAGGTCGACGCCGGCGAGCGTCGGATAGGTCGGCGGCGCGCCGGGACCCGCAATGCCGTCCACTACCGTCTGGCTGATCAGGTCCATCGCACGCCTCCCAAGGGCGTTCTCATGAACGCCGTTCTTTGAGGCGACGATAACCCGGAAACACGTCGAACCAACGGCGCCGCGACGGCAACTTGCGCGATCGTCGAAGGTGGGCGCATCCTGCCAACTGAACATCGATCACGCGGGGCACACGCGGGCGGTTCTAAGGGAGAGAACGATGACCGGGATCATCGAGGCCGACTACGTCATCGTCGGCGCGGGCTCGGCCGGCTGCGTGCTGGCGGCGCGGCTGTCCGAGGGCGGCAAGTTCAAGGTCGTGCTGCTGGAGGCCGGCGGCGACGATCGTCCGACCAAGAACCTTTCCCAGTTCGCCTCGAACCTGATGATCCACATCCCGGTCGGCTATTCGTCGACGCTGAAGGATCCCAAGGTCAACTGGCTGTACCAGACCGAGCCGGACCCCGGCACCGGCGGCCGCACCCACGTGTGGCCGCGCGGCAAGGTGCTGGGCGGCTCGTCCTCGATCAACGGCCTGCTCTACATCCGCGGCCAGCACGCCGACTATGACGGCTGGCGGCAGCTGGGCTGCGAGGGCTGGGGCTGGGACGACGTCGCCCCCTACTTCCGCCGCGCCGAGCACCAGGAGCGCGGCGACTGCGAATGGCACGCCACGGGCGGCCCGCTGAACGTCTCGGACGTCACCGAGAAGAACCCGATCTCCAACGCGGTGATCGACGCCTGCGAGCAGGCCGGCATCCCGCGCAACGACGACGTCAATGGCGGCGAGCAGGAGGGCGCGACCTACTACCAGCTGACGGTCAAGAACGGCCAGCGCTGCTCGGCGGCGGTGGCCTACCTGCACCCGGCGATGAACCGTCCCAACCTGCAGGTCGAGACCAACGCCCTGGCCGGCAGGGTCCTGTTCGAAGGCAAGCGCGCCGTCGGCGTCGAGTTCACCCAGAACGGCGCCAAGCGCGTGGCCAAGGCGCGCGGCGAGGTGATCCTGGCGGGCGGGGCGATCAACTCGCCGCAGCTGTTGCAGCTGTCAGGCGTGGGTCCCGCCGAGCTGCTGCTGCGCAACGGCATCGCCGTGATCCAGGACCTGCCCGGCGTCGGCGAGAACCTGCAGGACCACTATGTGATGAGCGTGCGCTATCGGCTGAAGGCCGGCGTCGTCTCGGTCAACGAGCAGTCCAAGGGCGGCCGCCTGGCCGGCGAGGCGCTGCGCTACCTCTTCCAGCGCAAGGGCCTGCTGACCCTGTCGGCGGCGCACATCGCCGCCTTCTGCAAGTCACGTCCCGACCTCTCGGGGCCGGACATCCAGTTCCACATCCTGCCTGCGACCATGGACCTGGATAAGCTGGTCAACGAACAGAAGATGGAGCTGGAGAACGCCCCTGGCCTGACCATCGCCCCCTGCCAGCTGCGCCCCGAAAGCCGCGGCCACGTGCGCATCAAGTCGGCCGATCCGAGCGTCTACCCGACCATCTTCGCCAACTACCTGGCCGATCCGCTGGACCAGGAGGTCGCCGTCGCCGGCCTGAAGTGGGGCCGCAAGATCGGCGAGGCCGCCGCGCTGGCGCCCTACATCGAAAGCGAGATCAATCCGGGGGCTGAGTTCACCACTGACGAGCAGTTGCTGGCTTATGCCCGCCTCTCCGGCTCGACGATCTACCACCCGGTCGGCACCTGCCAGATGGGCCAGGGCGTGATGGCCGTGGTCGACGCCCAGCTGCGCGTGCGTGGGGTCGAAGGCCTGCGCGTCGTCGACGCCTCGGTCATGCCGCGCCTCGTGTCCGGCAACACCAACGCCCCCACGATCATGATCGCCGAAAAGGCCAGCGACATGATCCGCGAAGCCGCCCGCGCGCCCGTCGCGGCCTGAGCCGAAGAGGTATCGAGATGCACCCCTACCTCCACGCCCAGTCCCAAGGCGACAAGCCCGCCTATGTCATGGCCGGCTCCGGCGAGGTCGTGACCTACGCCCAGCTGGACCAGCGCTCGAACCAGGGCGCGCACCTGTTCCGCTCGCTGGGCCTCTCCCAAGGCGACGTCATCGCCATCCTGATGGAAAACAACGCCCGCTTCTTCGAGGTCGCCTGGGCGGCCCAGCGCGCGGGGCTCTACTTCGTCTGCGTCTCGACCAAGCTGACCGCCGCCGAAGTCGAATACATCCTCAAGGACTGCGGAGCGAAGGTGTTCATCACCTCCACCGCCATGGGCCCGCTGATCGACGAGATCCCGGCGCTGGTCCCCGACATGACCCTCTACGCCGTCGGCGGCCCGCACGGCGCCTATGCCGGCTTCGAGGAGGCTCGCGCCGGCGAGCCGACGACGCCGATCGCCGACGAGAGCGCCGGCTCGGACATGCTCTACTCCTCCGGCACCACCGGCCGGCCCAAGGGCGTCAAGCCGGCGCTGAGCGGCGGTCCGATCGACGCGCCCAACGCCCTGCAGATGATGGCCCAGGGCCTGTTCGGCTTTTCCGGCGACAGCGTCTACATCTCGCCCGCCCCGCTCTACCACGCCGCCCCGCTGCGCTGGTGCATGACCGTCCACAAGCTGGGGGGCACGGTGATCGTGCTGGAGAAGTTCGATCCCGAGCAGGCCCTCGCGCTGATCGAGCAGCACAAGGTCAATTGCGGCCAGTTCGTCCCGACCCACTTCGTGCGCATGCTGAAGCTGCCGGAAGAGATCCGGGCCAAGTACGATGTCTCCAGCATGAAGTCAGCGGTCCACGCCGCCGCCCCCTGCCCGATCCCGGTCAAGGAGCAGATGATCGCCTGGTGGGGCCCGGTGATCTACGAGTACTACGCCGGCACCGAGGGCAACGGCTTCTGCTGGATCAATTCGGCGAACTGGCTGGCCCACAAGGGCAGCGTCGGCCAAGCCGTGCTGGGCGAGCTGCGCATCTGCGACGACGCCGGCGATCCCGTCCCGCCGCGCACCGAGGGCGCGGTCTATTTCGCCAACGGCCCGGCGGTGAACTACCACAACGCCCCGGACAAGACGGCCGAGAGCTACAACAAGCACGGCTGGACGACGCTGGGCGATGTGGGCTGGGCGGACGAGGAAGGCTATCTCTACCTGACCGACCGCAAGAGCTTCATGATCATCTCGGGCGGGGTGAACATCTATCCGCAGGAGATCGAGAACCTGCTGATCACCCACCCCAAGGTCGCCGACGCCGCCGTGGTGGGCGCGCCGTGCGAAGAGATGGGCGAGAAGGTCGTGGCCGTCATCCAGCCGATGGACCAGGCCGAGGACCGCGACGCCCTGGCCGTCGAACTGATGGCCTTCGCCCGCGCCAACCTCAGCCACGTGAAGTCCCCGCGCCGGATCGACTTCATGGCCGAGCTGCCCCGGCACCCGACGGGCAAGCTCTACAAGCGCCTGATCCGCGACGCCTACTGGGGCAAGGGCGAGAGCCGGATCGTCTGATCCTAACTTGACCCCGCAGGTCGGGACTGGTCTCTATCCGAACAACTGTTCGAGGGAGAGAATACCATGAAGGAAGTCGCCTACGCCGACGTCGCCAGCCTGGTCGGCCAGGAGATCGGCGTGTCCGACTGGGTCGAGGTCACCCAGGAGCGCGTCAACCTGTTCGCCGAGGCCACCGGCGACCACCAATGGATCCACGTCGACGTCGAGCGCGCCACCAAGGAGATCGGCGGCCCGATCGCCCACGGCTATCTGACCCTGTCGCTGATCCCGATGCTGGGCGCCGACATCCTGCGCGTCACCGGCGTCACGCGCGGCATCAACTACGGCTGCGACAAGGTCCGCTTCACCGGCATGGTCCGGGTCGGCAAGCGCGTGCGCATGCGCCAGAAGCTGCTGTCGGCCGAGCCCAAGTCGGGCGGCCTGCAGATGAAGAACGAGTGCACCATCGAGATCGAGGGTGAGGAACGTCCGGCCTGCGTGGCCGAGACGATCTCGGTGATCTACGGGGCGTAAGCGCCTTCGGCTGAAATCGAGGGATCCCTGTCATTTCCCCTGGCGGCCGCTTGCGATAGCGAGCGGGCCTACCGCCAGGGGTTTTGCATGCTCGAGCTCCGCCCCAACTGCGAACTCTGCGACGTCGACCTGGCGCCGGATGCTCTGAACGCCCGCATCTGCAGCTACGAGTGCACCTACTGCGTCACGTGCGCCGACGACGTGCTCCACAACGTCTGCCCGACCTGCGGCGGCGGTCTCGCGCCCCGACCGGTCCGGCCGCGACAGGCCTACCGCGCGCCCGACATTTCACTCGGCCTGGGGTTTCACCCCGCCAGCGACTCCCGCAAACACACGCGCTGGAGCCGGGACGAGATCGCCGCCATGACCGCGCGGCTGAAGGACGTTCCGCCGGAGAAACGGTGATGGCCAAGCAGCACGACTATACCAGCCTGATCGAATGGACCGGCGACCGGGGCGACGGCACGCGCACCTATCGCGGCTACGACCGCACCTGGACCATCGCCACGCCCGGCAAGCCGCCGGTGCCCTGCTCCAACGATCCGCTGCTGGGCGGCGACCCGACGCTGCACAATCCCGAGGACCTGCTGCTGTCCTCGCTGAGCGCCTGCCACATGCTGTGGTACCTGCACCTGGCGTCAGTGGCCGGGATCGTCGTGCGCGGCTATCAGGACCAGCCGATCGGCGTCGGCGAGAGCACGCCCGACGGCGCCGGTCGCTTCCTGTCCGCCACCCTCAAGCCGCACATCCAGGTCGAGCGCGGCGCCGACCTGGCCAAGGCCGACGCCATCCATCACGAGATCCACAAGGTCTGCTTCATCGCCCGGTCGGTGAACTTCCCGGTCGGGTATGCGGCGACCTACGAAGAGGTGGACGCCTGGCGCCCCGAAGGCGCATGAGTCCTCCCCTCGCTCAGGGATGACTCATGACCTCCAAAGCCCGCGCCCTTCTGCTGTCGCTCCTGCTCTGCGGCGCCGCCTTGCCGGCCATCGCCCAAGTCCCTTCAAAAGCGGCGCCGCCCGTCCCGGCGATCCTCAAGACGCCCGAGGCGCGCGACATCCACTCCTACGCCCAGCCGCTGGTGGCGCGGGTCACGCACGTCGACCTCGACCTGACCGCCGACTTCAAGACCCAGCAGATGAAGGGCAAGGCCGCGCTCGACATCGCCGCCGCGCCGGACGCCAAGGAGGTCGTGCTCGACACCAAGGGCCTGGTGATCCACGGCGTCACCGACGCCAAGGGCAAGGCCCTGCCGTGGACGGTGGGCAAGGCCGATCCGATCCTGGGCGCGCCGCTGACGGTCACGCTGAACGGCGCCCGCCGCATCGTCGTCCGCTATGACAGCGCTCCGGATGGCGCGGCCCTGCAGTGGCTGACGCCTTCTCAAACCGCGGGCAAGAAGAGCCCCTACCTGTTCAGCCAGGGCGAGGCGATCCTGAACCGCAGCTGGATCCCCACCCAGGACAGCCCCGGCATCCGCCAGACCTGGACCGCCCGCATCGTCGCGCCCAAGGGGCTGAAGGCGGTGATGAGCGCCAACATGCTGACGCCAAACGGTGAACCGCTGGCCGACGGGTCGCGCGCCTACCGCTTCAAGATGGACAAGCCGGTGGCCTCGTATCTGATCGCCGTGGCGATCGGCGACCTGACCTTCACGCCGCTGGGCAAGCGGACCGGCGTCTATACCGAGCCGTCGGTGATGAAGAAGACGGCCAACGAGCTGGTCGATGTCGAGAAGATGGTCGCCGCCGCCGAGAGCCTCTACGGCCCCTATGCCTGGGGTCGCTATGACCTCTTGGTGCTGCCGCCGTCGTTCCCGTTCGGCGGCATGGAGAACCCGCGCCTGACCTTCGCCACGCCGACCATCATCGCCGGCGACCGCTCGCTGGTCAGCCTGGTGGCGCACGAGCTGGCGCACTCGTGGTCGGGCAACCTCGTGAACAACGCCACCTGGTCGGACTTCTGGCTGAACGAGGGCTTCACCGACTATTTCGAGAACCGGATCATGGAGAAGCTGTACGGCAAGCCGCGCGCCGACATGCTGGCGGACCTCGGCTGGAGCGACCTGCAGGCCGCCATCGCCGACGCCGGCGGCCCGACCGGCGCCGACACCCGCCTGCACCTGGACCTGACCGGCCGCGATCCCGACGACGGCATGACCGACATCGCCTACCAGAAGGGCGCGACCTTCCTGCGCACCATCGAGAAGGCCGTCGGCCGGCCGCGCTGGGACGCCTATCTGAAGAGCTACTTCGCCCGCCACGCCTTCCAGAGCCAGACCACGGCCGGCTTCGTCGCCGACCTGCGGCAGAACCTGATCAAGGGCGACGCCAAGCTGGAAGCGCAGATCGGCATCGACAAGTGGGTCTACGAGGTAGGCCTGCCGGACAACGCGGTGCACATCAAGTCGGCCGCCTTCCCCGCGGTCGACGCCCTGGCGACGGCCTATGCTCAGGGCGGCCCGGCGCCGCTGGCCAAGTGGAAGGCCTGGAGCACGCCCGAGCGCACCCGCTTCATCGCCAGCCTGCCGCGCAAGCTGTCCGACGAGCGCCTGGCGAGCTTGGACAAGGCGCTGGGGCTGTCGGCCCAGGGCAACAGCGAGATCCGCTTCGTCTGGCTGGAACTGGCCGTGGCCAATCGCTACCAGCCGGCGGTGACCTCGCTGGAGGCCTTCCTGACCGAACAGGGCCGCCGCAAGTTCGTCGCGCCGCTGTTCAAGGACCTGATGGCGCAAGGCGACTGGGGCCAGCCGATCGCCAAGCGGATCTACGCCAAGACCCGGCCGCTGTATCATGCGGTGACGCGTCAGACGGTCGATACGATCGTGAAGTAGGCAAAACAAAACGGCCGCCGGATCGCTCCGGCGGCCGCTTTCGTCAGTCGTAGCTCGGCGTTCAGTGCTTGATCGCGTCGCCGATCTTGTCCTGCGCTTGGCCGACCTTGTTCTGCACGTCGCCCTTGGCCTTCTGGACGGCGCCTTCGGCTTCGAGACGTTCGTTGCCGGTGGCCTTGCCGACGCCTTCCTTGACGGCGCCTGCAGCCTTATCGATAGCGCCTTCGACACGATTGGTGCTCATGGCTCGCTCCTGTGTGTGGATGTTGAAGTCCCCACAAGAACGGGCCGTGCGCGGATCGCGTTCCGAAAAACTCGCTAGTGCGAAGCGCCCATCGCATTGGCCGATATCGCCGCCGCAGGGGTCGCGCCAGGGATGCTCGGCTCGGGCTTGGACAGCCGCGCCTGGGTGACCGGCGAGCCTGGAGCCTTGTCCAGCAGGGCCAGGGTCTCGCGGATGAACTTGGCGTGGGTGACGATGCCGATTTCCAGGCGCTCGCCCGACAGCTCGACCTGCTGGGTTAGCAGGCCCGCCACGAACTGGACCTCCTGGCTTTCGCTGGCGCCCGGCCGGCGGCGCGCGCCCTCGGCCATGAACACCGGGCCGCCCGAATTGCCGGGGAACACAGAGAAGTCCATCAGGAAGGTCGGGAAGTTGGCCGCCGGGGCCAGCGGATAGCTGGCGACACGGCCCGACCGCAGGATCGGGAAGCCGGCGGGATTGGCCGACAGACCGCGCGGAAAGCCCAGCGCCATCATCTCGTCGCCCGGGCCCAGCGCGTACTTGTTGAAGGTGTCGTCCTGGGCCAGGTACTGGATCGGGATGGCCGCCTTGACAAACTCGGGCGGGGCCTCGACCACCATCACCGCGACGTCACGGGTCGGATGCTTGACCCACAGCGGGTGGTCGCCGTCGCGGATCTTCAGGGTCTCGGGATCGAAGCGCCAGACGCCGTCGCCGCCTTCGATGCGATAGCCGATCTTGGCCGAGAACGACGGCATCTTGTCGAACACGTGGGCGGCCGTGACCAGGATGGTCCGCGGCTTGCCGTCCGGGGTCGGGTCGGAGATCAGAAAGCCGGTGCCGACCGTCCGCGTGCCGTCACCTAGCGGCTGCTCAAGCTGGACCGTCGCCTTGATCAGGTCGACGGATAGATCCCAGGCCATATCGCCCCCATAGTTACGCTTACTCGCCCGACCACAGAGTGAGTTTGACCACAGGATTCTTGCGCCGCAAGTTGTCGTTCTGCCGCAGTCGCGCGTTAGAGACCGATGGGGGAAATTCTAGCCATGAACCGGCGCCAGATGGTGACGAGCGCGGCCGCCGCGCTTACTTCATCCCCCACAGTCCTCCCTGGAATAGCTTTCGGATCCCCCATGTCCTCAGACGCCGCTCGCCTCACGCCGCCGGTCGCGCGAAAGATCCCCAAGACGATCGAGCAGCTGGGTCGCACCCGCGTCGACGACTATGCCTGGATGAAGGACGACAACTGGCAGAAGGTCCTGCGCGACCCGTCGCTGATCAAGGCCGACGTCAAGGCGCACCTGACGGAAGAGAACGCCTACACCAAGGCCATGCTCGCCTCGACCGAGGCGCTGCAGGGCAAAATGTTCGAGGAGATGAAGGGCCGTATCAAGGAGGACGACGCCAGCGTCCCCGCCAAGGACGGGCCTTTCGAGTACTACACCCGCTTCGAGAAGGGCGCGCAGCACCCGATCCACGCCCGCAAGCCGGTCGGCGGCGGGGCCGAGCAGATCCTGCTCGATGAAGAGGCAGAGTCGAAGGGCAAGGCCTTCTACCAGGTCGGGGCGGCCAGCCATTCGCCGGACCACAAGCTCTACGCCTTCGCCGTCGATGAGCAGGGCTCGGAGGTCTACCGCGTCCACGTCAAGGACTTGGCGACCGGCAAGGTGCTGGAAAGCCCGGTCGAGAGCACCACCGGCGACTTCTGCTTCTCGCCCGACAGCCAGTGGCTGTACTGGACGTTCCGAGACGACAACGGCCGTCCGGCCAAGATCTATCGTCGCCCGGCCAAGGGCGCGGCCGCCGACGACGTGCTGATCTATGACGAGCCCGACGAGGGTTTCTTCATCGGCGTCGGTGTCACCGCGTCGGAGAAGTATGTCGTCATCTCGTGCGGCAACCAGGAGACCAGCGAGGCGCTGATCATCCCGGCCGCGACGCCGACCGCGACGCCGGTCGTCTTCCACCCACGCGAGGTGGGCGTCCGCTACGAACCCGAGCACTGGAACGATCACTGGGTGATCCGCACCAACGCCGACGGCGCGGTCGACTGGAAGCTGGTCACCGCCCCGGAAAACGCGACCGGCAAGGCGCACTGGAAGGACTGGATCGCCCACCAGCCGGGCCGCCTGATCTCCGGAACCATGGCCTTCAAGGCCTGGTTCGTGCGGCTTGAGAAGGTCGACGCCCTGAACCAGGTGGTCGTGACGGCCGCCAATGGTGACCACCACACCATCGCCTTCGACGAGCAGGCCTACGCTCTGAGCCTCGAAGGCGGCTACGAGTACGACACCGACACCGTCCGCTTCGTCTACAACTCGATGACCACGCCCCGGCAGTGGTTCGACTACGACATGGCCTCGCGTCAGCGGACCCTGCGCAAGACGCAGGAGATCCCCTCGGGCCACGACCCGGCCCAGTACGAGACCCGCCGCCTGAACGCCAAGGCCAGCGACGGGACTGACGTGCCAGTGTTCATCCTGATGAAGAAGGGGACCAAGCTGGACGGCTCGGCCCCGCTGCTGCTGTACGGCTACGGCAGCTACGGCATCGCCATGGAGCCCAGCTTCTCGATCCGGAACCTGTCGCTGGTCGACCGCGGCTGGATCTGGGCCACGGCCTGCCCGCGCGGCGGTTCGGAAAAGGGTTGGGGCTGGTTCCTGGACGGCAAGAAGTTCAAGAAGAAGAACACCTTCACCGACTTCATCGCCTGCGCCGAGCACCTGCACGCGGCCGGCTACGGCAAGCCGGCCAACACAGTGGCCTATGGCGGCTCGGCCGGCGGCCTGCTGATGGGCGCCATCACCAACATGCGGCCGGACCTGTTCGCCGGCATCATCGCCGCGGTGCCGTTCGTCGACGTGGTCAACACCATGAGCGACACGTCCCTGCCCCTGACCCCGCCGGAATGGCCCGAATGGGGCAATCCGCTGGAGGACAAGGCCGCCTACGACTACATCGCCAGCTACTCGCCTTACGACAACGTGGCGGCCAAGCCCTACCCTGCCGTGCTGGCCACCGGCGGCCTCTCGGACCCGCGCGTCACCTATTGGGAGCCCGAGAAGTGGGTCGCCAAGCTGCGACCGGCCACGACCAGCGGCAATCCGGTGCTGCTGAAGATCAACATGGACGCCGGCCACGGCGGGGCTTCGGGGCGGTTCGATTTCCTGAAGGAGATCGCGCTGGACTACGCCTTCGCCGTCTGGGCGGTGGATAAGGGTTGGACCAAATAAGGACTCTCCTCCCCCTCTGGGGGAGGTGTCGGCAAAGCCGACGGAGGGGGCAGCACGGCCAACCTCCAGCTAGCCCCGTCCGGCCCTCCGGGCCACCTCCCCCGGAAGGGGAGGAGAAAGAAGAAGCATGTCCGTAGTCATCCGCCCCTCCACCGACGCCGACATCCCCGGCATCACCGCCGTCTACGCCTGGAACGTCCTGAACGGCCTGGGCACCTTCGAGGAGATCCCGCCGGACGAGGCCGAGATGGGCCGTCGCCGGCAGAGCTTCCTGGATCGCGGCCTGCCCTACCTCGTCGCCGAGCTGGACGGCGAGGTGGTCGGCTACTGCTACGCCGGTCCGTTCCGCCTGCGCGCGGCCTATCGCTACACGGTCGAGGACAGCGTCTATGTCTCGCCCAAGGCGGTCGGCAAGGGCGTGGGCCGGGCGCTGCTGGCGACGCTGATCACCCAGTGTGAAGCTTTGGGCCTGCGACAAATGTGCGCAGTCATCGGCGACAGCGGCAACGAAGCCTCCATCGGCCTGCACGCCGCGCTGGGCTTTGAAAAGAAAGGCGTTTTCCCGGATATGGGCCACAAGTTCGGCCGCTGGGTGGATCTGGTCTGGATGCAGCGGTCGCTGAATGGCGGCGGCGAAACCCCTCCAGACGCCCCGGGGATGTCACTGAGCGGCGTCTAGATATCAGCGTTCCAAGCAAGGCTTAACCTGTGCCCACTACTGTTCTGCGCAAGAACAGGCGGGGGCCGGGTTTGGTCAATTCCAGGATAACAGCGATCCGACCGGACGCGGAGGCGCTGATGCGCGCCTACGTACCGATCGCGCGCGGTTATCTGATCGCCACCGCGATCTACTACGCGCTGATCAGCCTCTCCCACCCCTTCTATGAGAAGGGCGCAGCGCTGCTCATCCTGGGCGGCTTGGCCGTCGGCTCGACCCTTTACGCCTTCGGAACCTGGTGGGCGCTGCGCCGCCGCGACATCATCGGCCTGCCGCTGGAAGCGATGGTCCTGGGCATGAACGCCCTGTTCCTGATCAACACCCTGGCCTACCAGGTGCTGCATTTCGAAACCCAGAAGCTGATCTACTTCGTCCTGATGGCCCTGGTCTTCGCGACTTCGGCGCCGAGCCGCCGCGTCGCGCTTGTCAGCGGCGCCGCCGCGATCGGCAGCCTGGCCTGGATGATGCGCCAGGCGCCCAGCGCCTTGGTCACCCAGTTCCTGTTCGTCGGCGTGGCCGGGACCTTCGCCGCGTTCGGCATGTCGACCCTGATGCGGGGCGTCGTCGGCCGCGAGGTGCGCGCGCGCCTGGCCAGCGAAGCCCTGAACGCTGAACTGCAGTGCGAGCTGACCGAGAACCGCCGCCTGAAGACCGAAGCCCAGGACCTGGCCCTGGCGGCCGAGACCGCCAACCGCGCCAAGACCGAGTTCCTGGCCACGATGAGCCACGAGATCCGCACCCCGCTGAACGGCGTGCTGGGCATGGCCCAGATCATGGCCGCCGGCGACCTGGCGCCCGACCAACGCCAGCGCCTGGACACCATCAGCGCCTCGGGCCAGTCGCTGCTGGGCGTGATCAACGCCATCCTCGACATCTCCAAGATCGAGGCCGGCAAGATGGACATCCTGCCCGCCCCGTTCGACCTCTGCGCCCAGCTGAACGCCCTGCGCCAGCTCTATGGCGGCCTGGCGCGCGACAAGGACCTGGACTTCAGCCTGGAGGTCGCGCCGGGCGCGGGCGGCTGGCGCCTGGGCGACGCCGAGCGCCTGCGCCAGGTGCTGTCGAACCTGATCTCGAACGCCGTGAAGTTCACCGAGGCCGGCGCGGTGCGGGTCGTCATCGAAGGCGACGAGGTCACCCTGACCGCGCGCGTCATCGACACCGGTGTCGGCATCCCCGCCGACCAGCGCGACCGCCTCTTCACCAAGTTCGCCCAGCTGGACAGCTCCAGCACCCGCCGGGCCGGCGGCTCGGGCCTGGGCCTGGCGATCTGCAAGACCCTGACCGAGCTGATGGGCGGGACCATCCGCTTCTCGGCGCCGGTCGAGGGCGGCGCCTGCTTCACCGTTACCCTGCCGATGGCCAAGGCTGCGCCGGCCACGACGCCCGCCCCTGCCCTGGACATCGCGACGCCGGAACTCGAGGCTGGCGCGCCCCGCATCCTGGTCGTCGACGACAACCAGACCAACCGCGCCGTGCTGCTGACCCTGCTGAGCCATCTTGGCGTCGACGGCCACTTCGCCGTGGATGGTCGTGAGGCGGTGGCCATGTGGGAGAAGGACCGCTGGGACGCGATCCTGATGGACGTGCACATGCCGGTCATGGACGGCGTCCAGGCCAGCAAGGCCATTCGCGAGGGCGAGCGCCGCACGGGCCGGCCTCGTACGCCGATCATCGCCGTCACCGCCAGCGTCCTGACCCACGAGCGGACGCTCTATGCCGACGCCGGCATGGACGGCCTGGTGCCCAAGCCCGTCGAGGTTCCGCGCCTGGTCGAGGCCCTGGCCCGCGTGCTGGCGACGGAAGAGGTCGACGCAGCTGACGCAGCCTAGATCAGAGACCCAGAAACGAAAAAGGGGACGCCCCGCCGGCGTCCCCTTCGTCGTTTCTCGAAGGCTGTAGGGCCGATCAGCCTTTGCGGCCGCGCGGCGCCTTGCCCTTGCGACCGCCTTGACCCAGGCCCAGGGCCTTGGCCATGGCCGAGCGGGCTTCGCTATAAGCCGGCGCGGTGGTCGGATAGTCGTTCGGCAGGCCCCACTTGGCCTTGTACTCGGCGACGGTCATGCCGTGCGTCGTCAGGTGGCGCTTCAGCGTCTTGTAAGGCTTGCCGTCTTCGAAGCTGATCAGAGCTTCCGGCGTAATGCTCTTACGGATCTGAGCCGGTGTCGCCTTGGTCACGGCCTCGACCGTGGGCGCCGGCGGCGCGCCAATACCGGCCAGAGCGTCGTGCGTAGCGCGGATCAACGCAGGAAGTTCCGAAACCGGCGTAACGTTATTGGCCACATAGTTGGCCACGATTTCGGCAGTGAGCTCGATTAGGGTAGCTTTGTCTTCCACGATCACAACTCCATTCCCCTTTATGCCGCAATTACACGGTCGCCTGAGAAAAACAAGTAGTTCATCGGCGATTTGTCAGCGAATTCGTGAATTACCGTAACAATTGACTGTCGTTGAGCGCGTTCAGCCACGCTAATTTTCGCCAACTATAACGCTGACAACGCTGTTATCACGGATCGATTCGGCCGCTAAACCCCAGCGGGCAGGCCTCTATCTCGCAACTGCGAACTCGACTTGGCTGATTTCTGACGACGTTGCGGCCAATACCGCGACATCCTGCGCACTCGGAGCTCGAAACCGGCGCCGATTGCCCCGGATCGCGCTAGAACTGTCCCTGGCTGACATGATCCTTGCGCGAGGGCTCCGCAAATCGATTGTATTCGCGCTACCGGGGGGAGACTAACCGACCGTCCGTGTCGTCGCACAGCTGCGCTTCACCGAGCACGGCCGCGCCGGTCCAGGGCCTTGGTCAGTAGACACCATGCACGGCGGCGAAGGTTCCCAGCGACATGATCATGAGTATCGCCGCGCCGACGACGGTCAATTCGCTACGGGACAAGGTTTTCCCCCTCGCGATGATGAGCACGAGCGCAAACAGACAGAGGCTGGCGAAGGACGCCGCAGCCGGCGCTCTTTCATGGATGGCGACGCGATAGACCATGAAGCCGCTGGCGACGCAGCCGGCGACCGACAATGGAACGGCAAGGCTGTCGAGCAGCGGACGTTCTGACATCGGGAGCGGGTTGCAGATTGCTTTGTCTGGAGAGCCCCGATCGGGGCAAGTCTTTGAAAGTATGTGGCTGGGGAACTAGGACTCGAACCTAGAATGACGGTACCAAAAACCGCAGTGTTACCATTACACCATTCCCCAGCAGGAACGGCGAAACCCGTCAGGGCTCGGCGAGGCGGTGGAGATAGCTCACGACTCGGACGGATGCAACATCCCATTTCAGAACTTTTTTCGGGCCGTCACACGAACCTCAAAAAAGGCGCTTGCGCCCTCTGAAACCGCCCCCTATAAGGCCGGCCTCCAAGTCGGAGTGTGGCTCAGTCTGGTAGAGCACTGCGTTCGGGACGCAGGGGTCGCAGGTTCAAATCCTGCCACTCCGACCATTTCCTCCCCGCCAACCAGAGGCGGGAAAACAGCCCAAAATTCATAAGTTTAGGCGCCGCGAAAGCGGCGCCTGACTTGCGACTCGCCGGAACCGCAACGCATTCGTCGCTGTTCATTTGGTCGCAACCCGAACAGCGGTTAGCTTGTCGCCTGTTTCGCTCACAGGACTTCCGATGAAGCAGTTCTTCCTGACCGTCGCCGGCGTGTTCGTCGGCCTTCTGCTGTTCGTGGTCGGCGTTCCTTTCCTGCTCATCGTGATGGCCGCCGGGGCGACGCGCCCCGCCCCCGTCCCCGCCCAGACCGTGCTGCAGCTGGACCTGCGCGACGGCCTGTCGGACCAGGACCCCAAGAACCCCTTCGCGGCCTTCGGCGGCGGCGGAGATTCGGTGATGTCGATCATCGAGACGCTGCGGCGGGCGGAGAAGGACGACAAGGTCAAGGCGGTGCTGGTGCGCCTGCCCGAGGGCGGCATGGCCCCGGCCGCGGCCGACGAGCTGCGCCTGGCCTTCAAGCACTTCCGCGAGACGGGCGAGAAGCCGATCTACGCCCACAGCCAGGGCCTCTATCCCTCCGGCATGGTCACCTCGACCTACATGTTGGGCGCGGCCTCCAGCGAGTTCTGGATGCAGCCGGATTCGAGCTTCCAGGCGGTCGGCGTCTCGTCGGAGTCGATGTTCTTCAAGCGCTTCTTCGACAAGTACGGCGTCAAGGCCGAGTACGAGCAGCGCTACGAGTACAAGAACGCCGTGAACCCCTATCTCTACAGCGACTACACCCCGGCCCACCGGGAATCGACGCTGTCGTGGATGGGCTCGGTCTATCGCACAGCCCTGACCAGCGCGGCGGTCGATCGCAAGCGCGACCCCGCCCTGCTGATCAAGACCCTGGAGGCGGGCCCGTACAGCGCTCAGGAAGCCCAAGCCAAGGGCCTGATCGACAAGGTGGGCCAGGTCGGCGAGATCCAGACCTTCGCCCTCGGCAAGGCCGGCAAAGGGGCCAAGCTGATCGACTTCGACGACTACGCCGCGCGCTCCAAGCCGCCCAGCGTCAAGACCGGTCCGGCCATCGCCGTGATCGGGGCTGAAGGCGCGATCGTCACCGGCGCCGATGGCGGCGGCTCGCCGTTCAGCGGCGACAGCAACGTCTATTCCGACAACGTGGCCCAGGCCTTCCGCACGGCGGCCGAGGACAAGGACGTCAAGGCGATCGTCTTCCGCGTCTCCTCGCCCGGCGGTTCGGACACGGCCTCCGAGCAGATCCTGGCCTCGATGAAGGAGGCCAAGGCGGCCGGCAAGCCCGTGGTGGTCAGCATGGGAACCTATGCGGCCTCGGGCGGCTACTGGATTTCCAGCCAGGCCAATTCGATCGTCGCCCAGCCCTCGACCCTGACGGGCTCGATCGGCGTCTATGGCGGCAAGTTCGCCATCGGCGACGCCCTGGCCCGCTTCGGCGTCGACACCAAGCCCCTCCACGTTGGCGGCGACTATTCGCAGGCCTTCGGCCAGGGCGACGGTTTTACCCCCGACCAGCGCGCCAAGTTCGCCGGTTGGATGGACCGCATCTATGCCGGCTTCATCGCCCGCGTTGCCGAGGGCCGCAAGCTGCCGCCCGAGCGCGTACGCGAGATCGCCAAGGGCCGCGTCTGGACCGGCGAGCAGGCCAAGCAGCTGGGCCTGGTGGACGAGCTGGGCGGCTTCTACGACGCCGTCGACAAGGCCAAGGCCCTGGCCAAGCTGGACGGCGACGTGCGCCTCAAGCGAATGGACGGCGGCAAGTCGCCGTTCGAGGCCTTCGAACGCTTCCTGGGCGTCTCGGAGACCTCGGCCAAGACCCTGGCGGCCGCCGCCTGGGTGCTGGGCGATCCGCGCTCCCAGGCGATCCTGGACGAGATGGCCAAGGCCCGCCTGCGGGCGGCGCCGGGCGGGGCCGCGGTGCTGGCGGATACGCCGGTGCGCTAGGACGATTGCCGCATCCGTCAGAGAACACGAGAGCCCCGACGCCGCCAGGGTCGGGGCTTTTTCGTGGCCCTCTATATCTAGGCTCGCTCCTACAGTCGCGGACTGAAGCGCAACTGACACCCGCCCCTCAGCCGCCGCGATCGGACCTCGCCGAGGGCTGGATAACGCGCTGGAGATGTCCGAGCAAGGCGACGGCTTAGTTGCCATCTAAAGTTAATCACATTGAGTTATCAACTCATGTTTGCACAACCATACAATCTATGGTGCAGTTCCTGAGGGCAGTTTCGCCCGTTCAGGAGACTATGCATGAAGCGCTTCGTTACAGCCTCGCTGGTAGCTGCTCTGGCACTTTCCGCGATCCCCACAGTCTCGACAGCGAGGATTAGTTTCTACCGGCAGGTGACCTTCTACAGCACCTATTATGTTGACAATAGCGGTCCGGATGTCCCGTACAATCCGACGCCAAACAGATTTCAAGTGGGCTATATTCGCTACTACTGCGACGGAAGCGTGCGGCAAGTCGGAGACGAGACTGCGGATTACGAAGACGATATCGTGGGTGTTTGCACCTGAATTCGTCCGGTAGGCCCGTCGTCAGCGGCGGCGGGCCTCCACCTTATCAGGCGGGCTCCGCTGAAGACCCGCCCACCTAGGACAACTATGAGTCGGTGAGCAGAAGTTAGTTCCGGCTTGGCTTCTTCCGCATGGCTGGCGCCCAAATCACAAGGCCTACCGGTTAGGCTGGACGTCGCCTAAGACGCTTCGGGTCCAGGAATCGGCGCCGGCGACACGGGCCTTGGGCGCCTGGCTTGCTCACCGGGCGCCAACTCGGTCTGGAAAGGGTCAAGCGCCCCTCGACCCTTGCGCCTTGCCCGCTAAAGCGCGTCGCGCGACCCTGGCCATAGCCGGCGCGGAGCAAAGCTTCTGTCTCACCCATGGCTAGGCGCAAAAGAAAAGCGCCGGTGCTTTCGCACCGGCGCTCGCCTTAGATCGACTTGGCTATGTTCGATTAGAACGAGTAGCGGGCGCCGAGGTAGAAGCGGCGGGGGGTGTTCCAAGCGTTCGCTTGGCCGAAGGCATAGATGCCGTCGCCCGAGATCAGCTTTTGAACGCCGGTCGCCGATTGCTTGTTCAGGATGTTGAAGGCGTCGACGAAGAACTCGACCTTGCCACCCAGACCCGGAACTTCGTGGTCGTACTTCAGGCGCATGTCGAACGTGTAGTACGACGGGTTCTTCTCGCTGCCGACCTTGCCCGCTTGGGTGTAGGTCTCGCGGACGCCACCGTAGTAGTAGGCGGCGTCTTGCGGCGCGAAGTAGCGGCTGCTGACCGGCGAGGCCGGCGTGAACAGCGAGCCGCTGTTCCAGTTGAACACGCCCGAGATTTGCAGACCGAAGTCGAAATCGTAAGCGCCGTAGGCCTTGAACTGGTGCTCGATGTTACCAGCTTGCGGGCCCCACATGTTCGGCGCGCGCGGATCCACGGCGATCCAGTCGCCTTGGAAGTCGGCGTTGCCGTCCGAGTTCGAGTTACCCTTCGCCCAGTTACGGGTGTAGGACATCTGGCCGAACCAGTTGGTGGTCTTGAACTTCGTGACCGTCAGTTCGAAGCCCGTGTACTCACGCTTGCCGCCGGCCAGGGTGCCGAGGACGTAGTTCGCGTTCGGCTTCGACGAGAAGCCGAAGTACGAGTACGGCAGGTAGAACAGGGTGCCCGGCGAAGCCGCGCCAGCCGCGCCGCAGGTGGCGACGGTGCAGGTCGGATCCGAGTAGATCGCCAGATCGTAGTCTTCGAAGATGTCGTTGGTGACGCGGTGCGTCAGCGACGTCGAGACGTTGATCGACGAACCGAAGGTGGTCGAGCCACCGACCATGAACTCGTCGGTGTACGGGGTCTTGGTGTTCGGACCGAACACCGAGTCCGGCGTCACGGCGCCACCGCGGGTACGGAAGGTCAGCCACTGGTTGCCCAGGTAGATCTGCTCTTCGGTGACCGGGCCGCTCAGGTTACCGGCGAAGTTGGCCATGTCCGAACGGATCGGGTCGTAGTAGCGGCCGTAGAACGCGTAGACCTTGCTGCGGCCGTTGCCGGTCAGGTCGTAGACGACGTTGACGCGCGGGGCCAGCTTCCAGTCGAACGTGAACAGCTTGTCGCCCGAGGAGCTGTAGTGGCTCCACTTTTCGGCGCGAACGCCGGCGGCGATCGTCAGCTGGTTCAGGGTCCAGCTGTCTTGCAGGTAGGCGGTCTCGCCCTCGCTCTTGATCGCGTACGGAGAGTCAACCGTGCGCAGGGCGCGGTAGGCGTTCACGTTGCCGTAGGGGTTACCCGCGGTCGAGGTGAAGCGGTAGGCGTTGACTTCGGCGGTCGAGATCGTGCCGTCACCGTTGGTGTCGAGCAGCGTGCGGAACTGAGCGGCGTTCGGGCTGGCGACAGCCGCGGCGATGATGCGCGGGATGTCGGTCGAAGCGAACGGACGCGCGGTCCAAGCGGTCGCGGTCGGGTTAGCCGTGGTGTAGTCGAGGAACGTAGCGCCGCTGTTGGCCAGGGCGATCGATTGATACTGGGCGTTGCCCGGGATCGTCGCATTGCTCTTGTAGATGTGCTTCGAGGTCGTGTAGCCGCCCTTGAAGGTGTGGCTGCCGAAGTCGGTGTCGAGGTAGTACTCGAGCTTCGCGCCGTACTCTTCGGCGTTACGGAACGACTGCGAGTTCGAGCCGAAGCCGCCCAGCTGACGCTGGTCGATGGTCGAGCCCGGACCACGGAAGGTCACGTTGTCGCGAACCGTCTGGTTGGCCGCCAGGTTGGTCAGCTCAGCCTTGTGGTTGTAGTAGTAGGCGTTGATCGACAGGTTGTCCCAGGTGTGGGTGTAGTCGATCTTGTAGTTGTCGCCGCCCGTGCGCGAAGCCACGTCGCGGATGTTGATGACCGCCGAGTTCGACGAACCGCTGGTGGTGCGCGGGTCGTTGAAGAACGTGCCCGTCAGACGGTCGTTGTCGGTGATCTGCCAGGTGGCCTTGAAGAAGGCGTACTTGCTGTCGTCCGTGACGCTACGACGAACCGCGCCGGTGACCGGATCCAGCACTTCGTCCGAACGGTGCTTCTTCTGGTACGAACCGAAGACCCAGAGCTTGTCCTTGATGATCGGACCGCCGAGGGTGAACGCGGTGTCGTAGGTCTTGAAGCCGCCCGAGGTCGAGTGCTTGTCCTTGGAGACGAGGCTGTCGTTCTGCAGGTAGTAGTTGACCGAGCCGTGCCACTCGTTCGAACCCGACTTGGTGACGACGCGCGAAATCAGGCCCGAACCGCCTTCGTATTCAGCGGGAACGCCGCCGACGATGACTTGTTGTTCCTGGATGATTTCCGAGTTGATGTTGCCGCCGGCGAGGCCCGACGACGGGTCGGTGACGTTGACGCCGTCCAGGTAGTAGACGTTGTCGGTCGAGGAGCCGATGGCGCCGCCGACGTCCGAATAGTTGACGCCCGAACGCGACGACGGGTTGCCGCCCGACGAGGGCTTCACGCCCGGAACCAGCTGCAGATAGGCCTGGTAGTTACGGCCGGTCGGCAGCGACTCCACGGTCTGCAGGGTCAGGGTGGTCGACACGGTGGCCGAGGTCACGTCGACGGCGGCCAGCGAACGGCCGGTGATGACGACTTCTTCGATCGTGTTGCCTTGAGCGGCCAGGGCGTAACCGACCGACAGGTCCTTGCCCGAGACGACGGCGACGTTGTTGGCGCTGAAGTCGTTGTAGCCGGTCGAGGTCACGGTGACGGTGTAGTTGGTGGCCGGGTCGAGGCCGCCGACGCGCAGCTTGCCTTCGGCGTCGGTGACGCCGGTGCGCGGCTGGATGCTGTCCGGCGACTTGATCAGGACCGTGGCGCCCGAGAGGGGCTGGCCATTCGGACCGGTGACCGTGACGCGCAGGGCGCCGGCCGACGACTGGGCCATGGCGACCCCGGCGACGCAGACGCTGAGCGCAATGCCGAGCGCGGCGCGGCTCACGCCCTTAGCGAGGCGCGCGCGAGCGCTACCCTTGTTGAATTCCATGCTCTTCAAATCCCCTCTGAGCGTGGCGCGGGCGGCAAGTCGGACAGAACCCCTCTAGAAACTTTGTCCGACCTGGAGCGGAAAAACCGCCGAACGGCGCCACGAGATCACTGGTGTCCCGGAAAACATTTCTCCGGTTGGACGGACGTTAGGGGGCCGCGCCGCTGAGGGTCAATTGTCATTGCAAAATTGTAATTCACATCAGCTGATCCTGTCGCAAAATCGCCACAGGGTCGCCGCTTTTCCGGAGACCGGTGCTCAGTTGTAATACTGAAGCTTCAGAAGCCCGCGCAAAATCTTCGCCAGGCTTTTGTTTTCTCGAGGTTATTTCAACCTCGAAGAACATGGTTCGAGCCGTTATCGTTTCGAAGAAAATCGAGCGAGAAAATTACCGGTCGCGATTGACAGACACAAAATCATGCCCGGAATAACACAGTTCGACATAAATCCGTTTCGCTTCTTTGCGCGTTAGCGACACATTTTCTTCACTATTGCCGTCGCGATGCGCACCTTGAGCGTCAGCTCTGACCATTGCCTAGGCGCCCGCAGCCCGTGAAGATGTCGGCGCGCAGAGCCTGTCGCGCGCTATTGAGCCCCAAAGAACCGATGAGTGAATTTCGACGCGTCACCGACTCCCTTACGGTCAGCCCGCAGGTGTCCGAGGCCGACATGACCCGGGCCGCGGCCGAGGGATTCGTTCTGGTGATCAACAATCGCCCCGACGGCGAGGACCCCAGCCAGCCGTCCAGCGCCACGATCGAGGCGGCGGCGCGCGCGGCGGGGATGGATTATCTGCACGTGCCGGTGCGCGGCGGACCGACCCAGGAGCAGGTGGATGCTGTTCGCGCCGCGACGGAAGCCGCAAGCGGACCGGTGCTGGCCTTCTGTCGCTCGGGCACTCGCTCGATCGTCACCTGGTCGATCGGCCAGGCGCTGGCGGGCGAGGATCGCGAGACCCTGGTCAACCAGGGCCGTGAAGCCGGCTACGACCTGTCGGGCGTGCTGCCGGCTTGAGGTCCCTAATAGGCGGCCGACTCGCGAGCCGCCATCGGCGTCGGTTCGGGCTGGCAGCTGGCCAGCGCGAACTGCGCCACGATGATACACACGATGGCGAAGGCCGCGCGCTGGAGCCGTTTTGAGACAAAAATCGCCGCGTCCGCCGTCATGGCCGGTCCCTCCAGGGTTACTGAAGGCTTAAAGCGCAAGACCGGCGCCGCCGGATGGAGAGCCGATATGATCCCCTTCGTCCGCGAGCTGGAATTCGAGTACGGCCGCTGCGACCAGGTCTCGCCGCTGATCCGGCGGGTGATCGCCCGCAATCCGGGGCCGTTCACCTATACCGGCACCGGCGTCTACATCGTCGGCCGGGGCGAGGTGGCGGTGATCGATCCCGGTCCGGATTTGGCCGAGCACTTCGAGGCCCTCAAGGCCGCCTTGGCCGGCGAGCGCGTGACTCATGTGCTGGTCACCCACCATCACCTGGACCACTCTCCCCTCGCCCACCCGCTGGCGCAGGCGTTCGGGGCCAAGGTCTACGGCCTGCCCGCCCCCGCCCCGCACGCCGGCGACGCCCCAGCCCTGGAGGAAGGCGGCGACGACCGCTTCCGCCCCGACGTGGTCCTGAGCGATGGCGACGTGCTGAGCGGTCCTGGCTGGACGCTGGAGGCGGTCATGACCCCCGGCCACACCTCCAACCACGTCTGCTTCACCCTGAAGGAAGAGAACGCCCTCTTCTGCGGCGACCACATCATGGGCTGGTCGACCACGGTGATCACCCCGCCCGACGGCGACATGGGCGACTACTTCGCCAGCCTGGCCAAGGTGCGGGCGCGCAACTTCGACGTCCTGTGGCCCACCCACGGCGCGCCGGTCCGCGACGTCGCCCCGTTCATCGACGCCTATGTCGCCCATCGCAGGGCGCGGGAGGCGCAGATCGTTGAGGCGCTGGGCGCAGGCTTCACGACGATCAAGGCGATGGTGCCCAGCCTCTACGCGGCGGTGGATCCCCGCCTGCACCCGGCGGCGGCGCACTCGGTGTTCGCCCACATGATCCAACTGGTCCGCGAGGGGCGGGTCACCACGCCCGACGAGGCGGGGCTGGACGCGGAGTATCGGCTCGCCTGAGGGCTTAGCCGGAAGTTGCCACGCTTCGACATCCGCCTATTGTCACGTCATGCGGTCGATGAGACGCCACCTTTCGAGATGCGTCCTAATTGCGGGCCTAGTTCTGCCCGTCATCGCTGACGCAAGTACGTCCAACGTCGCCACTGACTGTTTCGACACGCTCGTCGTGGCCAGGCCCGTGGAGCAGATTCCGACGCCTCTCCCAATGTGTGACGACTGCGTCGTCATATCCTGGCCCTGGATCGTGACGCTGGAAGTCGACAAGGTGGCGAGAGGGCGCGTCCCGACCAACCAGATCACCGTCCTGAACGTGCAACACGTCCACTTTCGTGGAGATCGGCTCAGCCGTTGGTGGCTAAGGCGCAATACGCTCGGCGTCTTCAACGTCCTCCGCCTGGAGAATGGGTCAAAGCCCCCACGCTGTCCGGCGGACGCCGACCCCGCGCAACCGCTCATCACACCGCCGACAGGACAGTCTCTCAAGGATCTCGAGCGGGAGGGCGCGCGGCTCTACGGCCGTCACACCACGCCCTGACGCGCTAGTCCCCTACTCTCCGCGCACCGCCGTCATCAGTTCCCCGATCCGCGTGCAATTGCGCCCCTGATCCGGTCCCGCATCGCGGCCGATCGAGCGCATGTCGAGGCGTGAGCCCTTGGCGTCGGGGCGGACGCGGACGACCAGGTCGTCGGTCAGGCCGTACCAGAAGCTGCTGCCAGTGGCTTCCAGGCGGCCGTCCATCGGATCGTCGGTGACCAGGGTCATGCCCGAGGCCAGGACGGCGGCCTTGACCGACTCGTAGACGTCGCCGGGCGCGCGCTCGCTGACCAGCGGACGGGCGACCGGGCAGGTCTCGGCGTTGATCTCGGCGATGCGGCGGCCGGCATAGGCGGCCGAGCCGACCGGCAGACTGGGATCGTCGTCGACCACCACGGCCGAACCGCCGCGCGCGGCCATGGCCGCGTCCGAGAAGCCCAGCGGCGTCTTCCAGTCGGTGGCCACCTCGTGGATCGGCGGCGACTGACCCTGCAGCGCCTTGGCCCCGAACATCACCCCGAAGGTGGCGGCCGTGATCACCAGGGCCAGCACCGCGCCCTTCCACAGGCGGGCGAAACCGGCGCTGAGGGCCAGGACCAGGCCGATCAGGCCGGTGGCGACGCTGATGAAGGCCAGGCGCGGCGCCCAGTCCAGGGTCATGGACGTGTAGCCCAGCGGCAGCGGGATCATCCCCAGCTTGACGCCCAGCGCGCCGCCACCGGCCAGGATGGCGGGGGCCAGGGCGATCAGCAAAGCCAGGTCCAGATAGAGCGAGGCCCAGCGCGGGGTCTTGCCGGACGCCTTGTCGGCGCTCTCGGCCTTGGCCGCCTTCCTGGCCTTGCCGCGCTTGCCCGGCGTGATCGGCATAGCGAACGGCAGGGCCTCTCCGGCGTCGGCCAGGACGGGCGTGGGCTTGGGGGCCTCAGCCGGCTCGCGCAGGCGCAGCGGCGGCTCCGGCTCGACCTTGACCGGTGTGGGCTCGGGCGGCTTGGGCGCGGGCGCGACCACCTCGGCGACCGCCTTGGGTTCGGGCTCGGGTTCGGCGGGCTTCTCGACCGGTCCGGCCGCGGCGATGGCCGTGGCCTCGGCGATGATCGCGTCGGTGGCGGAGACCTGCTGGATCTCGGGCTCCGGCGTCGGGTCGGCGACGACGTCCGGTTCGGGCTCCGGGACGTGGAGGACCGTCTCGGCCTCGACCTCTTCCGGCGGCTCGGGCGCATAGATCACCGCCGCGTGGCTGCCGTCGGCCGCGGCCAGGGTCGGCGCGGGTTCAGGCTCCGGAGGCGGCGGCGGCGCAGGGCTGGGCTGCATCGGGGTCTCCGGCAGCTTGTAGCCTTCGTCCGCCAGGCGCTTGCGGATCACCTTCTTGTCGATCTTGCCGGTCGCGCCCAGCGGGATGTCGTCGACGATGATGACGTCGTCAGGCATCCACCACTTGGCGATCTTGCCCTGCAGGTAGTCGATGAACTCCTGCTTGTCAGCGGTCTCGCCGTCCTTGAGCTTGATCAGCAGCACCGGCCGCTCGTCCCACTTGGGGTGCGGCTGGCCGACCACCGCCGCCAGCGCCACCTTCGGGTGGCCGACGGCGATGTTCTCGATCTCGATCGTGCTGATCCACTCGCCGCCGGACTTCACCACGTCCTTGGCGCGGTCGGTGATCTGCATGAAGCCGTGTTCGTCGATCGTGGCGATGTCGCCCGTGTCGAAGAAGCCGTCCTCGTCCAGGATCTTGCCGCCGGCGCCCCGGAAATATTCGGCGGCGATGATCGGGCCGCGGATCTTCAGGTGGCCGAAGGCGTGGCCGTCGTGCGGCAGAATCTTGCCGTCGTCGTCGGTCAGGCACAGCTCCACGCCCAGCGGCGGCCGGCCCTGCTTCAGGCGGTAGGGCATCTGCTGGTCGTAGGGCAGCTTTTCCAGCTCATCCGTCATGACGGAAAGCGTTCCGACCGGCGAGGTCTCGGTCATGCCCCAGGCGTGGACGACCTCGACGTCGTACTTCTCCTGGAAGGCGCGGATGATGGTCTCGGGACAGGCCGCCCCGCCGATCACCACCTTCTTCAGCATCGGCAGCTTGGCGCCCGTGGCTTCCAGGTGCTGCAGCAGCATCTGCCAGACCGTGGGCACGGCGGCCGAGAAGGTCACGCCCTCGGTGTCCAACAGTTCGAAGATCGAGGCGCCGTCCATCTTGGCGCCCGGCATGACGATCTTGGCGCCGGCGCCGGGGCCGCTGAACGCCACGCCCCAGGCGTTGGCGTGGAACATCGGCACCACCGGCAGGATCACGTCGCGCTGCGACACGCCCATCACGTCGGGCTGCATGGTGATGAAGGTGTGCAGGAAGTTCGAGCGGTGCGAGTACATCACCCCCTTGGGGTCGCCCGTCGTGCCCGAGGTGTAGCAGAGGCCCGCCGCCGTGCCTTCGTCGAAACCGCCCCAGGCGCAGTCGGCGCCGTGCTGCTCCATCAGGTCTTCGTAGGCGATCAGGCCCTTGAAATGCGGCGCCTCGCCGACCAGCGGGAACTGCGCCGGCATGTGGCTGCGATCGGTGAACACCACCACATGCTCGACATGCGGCAGGCGCGGCAGGATGGCGGCGATGATCGGCAGGAAGGTCAGGTCGGTGAAGATCAGCCGATCGCCGGCATGGTCGGCGATCCAGGCGATCTGCTCGGGGAACAGGCGCGGGTTCAGGGTGTGGCAGACCGCGCCGATGCCCATGATCCCGTACCAGGTTTCCATGTGGCGGCCGGTGTTCCACGCCAGGGTGCCGACGCGGTCGCCCGGCTTGACGCCCAGGGCCAGCAAGGCGTTGGAGACGCGCTTGGCCCGATCGCGGATCTCGCGATAGGTCGTGCGCACGATCGGCCCCTCGACCGAGCGGCTGACCACCTCGCGCCCGCCGTGCCACTTGGCGGCGTGGTCGATGATCTTGTCCAGGGTCAGGGCCCCGTGCTGCATCAAACCCTGCATCTGAACTCCACGCTCCCGGCCGCTTATCATCGTTCACCCGAGGCTATCGGTGTGCGGCGCAACACGCAACGCGCCGCGCCCTCACAAGGGAAAAGAGCGCCGCGAACCTTGGTCGGGTATCCGACCACGCCGCGCCAATCGGTCGCACGCTCGATTTAGAGACTCTTGGTTGCGATGGGCGGATAGTTCCCCTGAGCGAACGTGGTTCGTCGATAGGAGACGATGGCGTGGGCTGGCTGGCCGACACTCTGGCGGACGAGAGATTGGACGAGGTCGGCGCCGACATCCGGCGTCTCGGCGTCTCGCGTCTCGTCTCCGGCGGTCTGGCCGCCGGGATCATCGGCCTGGGCCTGGGCGCGGCCACCGCGCTGGCCTGGCTGGCCGGCTTCCTGGTCGCCGAGGGCCTGGCGACCCTGGCCTGCCGCAATTTCGGCCGGGAACGCCCGGTCACCCAGGGCGACCGCGCCGCCTTCATCCTGGCCTCGATCCCGGTCAACGGCAGCTGGGCGGGGCTGGCGGCGCTGCTGTGGATGCATGGCCCCGACAAGCTGAAGATCGCCGCCGTCGCCATCTGGTGCGGCCAGCTGGTCTTCACCCAGCAATATCGCCACCAGCCGCTGGCGCTGCTGATCATCAGCGGGGTGATCCCGGCCGCCTGCCTGGTCATCTTCCCCTTCTTCTTCATGCCCGGCGCCGACATGGTCACCCAGTCGATGCGCTGGTCGCTGGTGCTGCTGATCGCCGTCACGGTGAACGTCGCCCTGCGCAATCGCGCGGCCGCCCGGCGGATGGACGAACTGACCCGCGGCCTGCGAGAGGAACGCGAGCGCGCCCTGGAAGCCGCCCGCGCCAAGTCGACCTTCATCGCCGTCACCAGCCACGAGCTGCGCACGCCGATGAACGGCCTGCTGGGCATGGCTCACGCCCTTGAGCGCTCGCCCCTGAACCCGGCCCAGCGCGAGCAGGTCGCCCTGATGCTGAAGTCGGGCGACAGCCTGATGCAGCTGCTCAACGACGTGCTGGACCTGTCGCGGATCGAGGCCGGCCGCGTCGAGCTGGTCCCCGAGACCCTGGACCCCCGCGCCATCGTCGCCGACGTGGTCGACGCCTGGCGCGACGCGGCGGTGTTCAAGAACCTGTCGCTGTTCGCCGACTTCGGGGCCGAGGTGCCTGGCTGGATCCACGCCGATCCGCTGCGCATCCGCCAGATCCTGACCAACCTCGTGTCCAACGCCGTCAAGTTCACCGCCGCCGGCCATGTCCGCGTCAGCGTCGGCGCCGAGCGCGCGGGGGACGCCTGGACCCTGCGCTTTGCGGTCAGCGACACCGGCCCCGGCGTGCCGCCGTCGGCCGCCGACCGCGTGTTCGACAGCTTCACCCAGGCCGACCAGACGATCTCGCGCAGCCACGGCGGCGCAGGCCTGGGCCTGACCATCTCGCGCGCCCTGGCCCGCCAGCTGGGCGGCGACCTGGAGCTGCGCGCGGTCCCGGTCGGCGCCTGCTTCGTCCTGACCATCCGCGCCGAGGCGGCTCAGGCCGTCGCGCCGGCCCCGGAGACCGAGGTCGAGGACGACGAGAACCTCGACCAGATCCGCGTGCTGATGGCCGAGGACAACGCCGTCAACCAGCTGGTCGTGCGCACCATGCTGGAGCCGACGGGCGTGGCCCTGACCGTCGTCGAGAACGGCGAGGAAGCCCTGAAGGCCATGGCCACGGGCCGCTACGACTGTGTGCTGATGGACATCAACATGCCGGTGATGGACGGCATCACCGCGCTGGAGGCCATCCGCGGCGGCAAGGCCGGCGACCCCGCCCTGCCCGTCATCGCCCTGACCGCCTCGGCCATGGCCGGCGATCGCGAGCGGTTCCTGGGGCTGGGCTTCGACGACCACCTGGGCAAGCCGGTCAAGCCGATGGACCTGATCACGGCGATCATCCGGGCGGTGAACCCCGAACCGCCGAACGAGGGGCTGCGGGCGGCTTAGGCTGCTGAGCGCCCTACCCCATCGTCTCGGCCAGCGCCCTCGCCTCATCCTCGAACGCATTCACCGTGTCGACCTTGCGCCAGGTGATCTCGCCCGTATCCCGCGACAGCTGGGTCTCCAGCACCGCCACGTCGGCGTCCGAGGCGTCGTTGACGCGGGCGGCCACGCGCTCGCGCAGCACTTCCGGCGGAGCCTCCAGCCACACGCCCAGGAAGCCGACGTCGCAGGTCTTGGCCAGGACCTCGGCGCGGGCGCGCTCCTCGGCCTTCAGGAACACCGCGTCCAGCACCACCGAGCGCCCTGCCTTCAGGCAGAGCTCGGCGTCCGAGAACAGCTGGTCGTAAACCTTGGCGCTCATCTCCGGCGTATAGGCCTCGCGCGGCAGGCGCTGCAGCGACGGCACGCCCCACAGGCGCTTGCGGATCTCGTCGGTGCGCAGCACCACCGCGCCCGGGGCCGAGCCCAGGCCGGGCGCGCAAACCCGCGAGAAGGTCGACTTGCCCGAGCCCGACAGGCCACCGGCCGCCACCAGGCTGACCGGCTTGGGCGCCAAGTGCTCCAGGGCGGTGTTCAGATAGGCCCGCGCGGCCTCGTCGTCGCCGGTATAGGCCCAGACGTGGGTGCGCACGGCGGCGCGAACGCTCAGCATCAGCGGCAGGGCCGCCAGACCCGTCCACAGGCCGTCGCCGAACGTACGGGCGGCCTCGTCCAGATAGGCGTTCAGCACCCGGCCGGCGGCGTCGCGGCGGCGGCGGAAGTCCAGGTCCATCAGCAGGAAGGCCAGGTCGTACTGCACGTCGATGTCCGACAGGGTGTCGTTGAACTCGATGCAGTCGAACAGGATCGGCTGACCGTTCTCGATCAGGATATTCCCCAGGTGCAGGTCGCCGTGGCAGTGGCGGGCGAAGCCGTCCTTGGCGCGGCCGTCCAGCAGCGGGCCCAGGCGCTCCAGCGCGATGTCGGTCTCGTGCACCAGGCGCTCGACCGCCTGCTTGCCCAGGCGCGCCGACAGGCCGCGCAGCAGGTTGGCGTTCGAGCGGATCGTGTAGCCCAGGGCCGAGACGCCGCCGCCTTGCGGGCGCAGGCTCGAGCCGGCGTGGAAGCGGGCGACGGTGCGGCCCAGCGAATCCTCCAGCGCGTCGTCGATCGCCCACGGCTGAGTGGCCAGCACGCCGTTCTGGTCGAAGCGGCGCATCTCCAGCAGGTACTCGACGATCTCCCCCTCGCCACCCATCTCCAGGCCGCCGTCGGGGCTGCGCGTCAGGCAGCGCACCTCGCGATAGATGTCCGGCGCGGCGGCGCGATTGAAGCTCAGCTCGCGCTCCAGCGCCCAGCGACGCAGCTCCAGCGTGGAATAGTCCAGGAAACCGAAGTCGACGGGGCGCTTCACCTTGAACGCCGAGTCGCCCAGCAGGAACACGCGGGCGCACGAGGTCTCGATCGTGTTTTCCGACCGTTCCTCGAACCAGGCGGCCACTTCCTGCTCGCGCGCGGCTTCCGCGTCCTTGATCACGCCCAGTTTCCCATCTCTTCGCGCCTGAAGTCGGGCGCCGGGGCTGCATAGCCGAAACCCGCGCGCGCGTCCTCTCGCGCAAGCCTTGCCGTAAATGAAATTTCCCGGCTAGATTGCATCAAAACCATCTGTGCGAGTGTCATATGCTTATCGGCGCGGGTCTGAAGCGGTCTGGACATAAACGAGAGGAAATCCTCGCCTCGGCCCGAGCGCTATTCTTGAAGGAAGGCTATGCCGACACCGGCATGGAGGTCGTCGCCCGCGCGGCCGGGGTCTCGACCGCCACGCTCTATGCCTATTTCCCCAGCAAGGCCGACCTCTTCAAGGCGATCGTGCTGGAGACGGTCACCAGCGTCGGCGCGCCGGTGCGCGAGGCCGTCCGCATCAAGGGCGACGCCCGCACGCGCCTGAACGCCCTGGCCATCGCCTACGCCACATTCCTGTCGCGCGCCGACACCCGGGCCATGTTCCGGATGGTCACGTCCGAGCGCCGCCGCTTCGAGGACGTGGCCGAATATTTCCTGCAGAGCGCCCGCGACGAGCTGGGCGGCGCGACGATCTCGGTGATCAACGACCTGACCAGGACCGGCGAGCTGAAGGTCGAGAAAGCCTCCTGGGCCGCCGGTCAGCTGATGGGCATGCTCGACCACGTCACCCTGGTCCTGGGCCTCTCGGCCGGCGACGACATCCTGTCCCGCCGCCCGGTCAAGGCGCTGGCGGAGGACGCGGTGGAAACGTTCCTGGCGCGGTATGGGGTGAAGGGGTAGGCCCCTCAATTCACCTTGTAGGCCAGCTTGACGGTGAAGTTTGACTTCGCGGCCATGGCGTTGCGGGTCTTGAGGCGGACGTGGGTCACCGAGCCCTGGGTGGCGGCCGTTGGGGCGAAGGTCCAGGTCGCGCCGTTGTCGGACGAGAACTCGACATCGTCGGTGGTGCTGGTCCCCGAGACGTAGCTGAACGCCAGGCCCGAGGCCGGGCTGCCTTCGGTGAACGCAGCGAAGGCGCTGGTCGTGCCGTCGCCATCCAGGGCGACGGTGGTGTTGGCCGGGGTGGCGACCACCACGGCCACGACGCCGCTGTCCTGGGCGGCGATGTCGGGATTGCCGACGGTCACGGTCATGCGGCGCTTGCTGCCGGGAATGGCCTTGGGATTGGAGGTCCCGTTCTGATCGTCCCAGGTGGTGGTGGCCACGGTCGAGATGGTCGGCGCGACGCCGCCGATCGTCAGAGTGACGGTGACGTCGGTGTTGACGTTGCCCGTCTCGGTCTTGCCGATGATGCACACCCCCAGGCTGATGCCCGTGCAGATGCTCCACTCCCACTTCACCTTGAACGTCCCGGTATAGACACCGGGCAGGGGCGCGACCGTGGGCGTGGTCAGGCGAGGCTTGACGTAGATCGGAAGGCTGGTCGGCGCGCTGCCCGTCAGGCCGAGGAGGTCGATCAGCACGCCGTTGACGTAGTAGGCCGCCGTTCCGTTCAGCTGCGGCGTGCCGGACGAGGTTGCCGACAGCAGGAAGTCCACGGTGCTGGTCCCATTGGTGTGGGTCAGCTTGTAGGTCCCGCCGATGATCGTCGCCCGGATGTAGTTGGAGCCCAACAGGGTCAGGACCGGGCTGCCGGTCGGACAGCCGAAGCCGCCCGGGACGCTGGCATAGGGGACCACGTCGCCATAGACGGCGTTGGGCGACTGGGCGGGCAGCGTCCCCGAGGACGTCGCCGACGCGCCGCACGACGCCGCCGAGGCGCCGGTCGCCGCGAACAGCAGGACGAACGCGGTCGCCAGGAATGTGAAGATGGAGCTCAGTCGCATCCAGAAGCCTTCGGATTTCGCTGAAACCCTAGGCCGTCGGGGTTAATCGCACTTCAAGGATGTGCCAACTTCGACAGCTCAACCCATAGACTTTAGTCTAGGGAAACAGCCTTTTCGTGGTCCAGCCAGCGTCTGCGCGGTCGAACACCAGTCGCTCGTGCAGGCGGAACGGGCGGTCGCGCCAGAACTCGATGGTGATGGGAACGATGCGATAGCCCGACCAGTGCGGCGGACGCGGCACCTTAGAGAGGCCGAACTTCAGGCCCATCTCGGCGACCCGCTTTTCCAGCGCCAGGCGATCGGGCAGCGGGCGCGACTGGTCGCTGGCCCAGGCGCCGATCTGGCTGGCGCGGGCGCGGCTGGCGAAATAGGCGTCGGCCTCGGCCTGCGTGGTCGGCTCCACCGTCCCGCGGATGCGCACCTGGCGGCGCAGGGATTTCCAGTGGAACAGCAGGGCCGCCTTCGGGTGACCGTTCAGCTCCACGCCCTTGGCGCTGTGGGTGTTGGTGTAGAAGACAAAGCCGCGCGCGTCGAAATCCTTCAGCAGCACCATGCGCGAGTCGGGCATGCCGTCCCCGTCGACCGTCGAGACGGTCATGGCGTTCGGATCGTTGGGCTCCTTCTTGCCCGCCTCCTCCAGCCACTCGGCGAACAGGGCGAACGGATCCTCTTCCGAGAGCAGCGCCGGCGGCGTCGCCTCGGTCACCTGGCGGACATAGTCGTCCTCGCTGGGCGAGGCGGGGATCAGGGTCGGATCGGCGCTCATGACCTTCGATATAGGACGGCGCGCGAGCGAGGGCCACATCTGGACCTCTCTTGGGCGGTCCAACGCCTAAAGTCTTAACTTAACCCGCCGTTGACCATCCGGCGCCAGGGTCGGACCATGACGACCCGTACGCCCGCCCTGACGCTTTCGGCTGCCCGCGCCCTTTTGGGTGTCGGTCCGATGGCGGACGAGCGCGAACTGCGCACCGCCTATCGCGAGGCGGCCAAGCGGGCCCACCCTGACCGCCCGACCGGTGATGCGGCCCTGTTCCGCGACGTGCTGGCCGCCTACCGCCTGCTGCAGGACGCGCCGATCGCGCAGACCCACTTCCCGCCGGCCGTGGCCCAACCCGTCCCGATCGCCGACCGCGTCTTCCTTGAGATCGACATCGCCACGGCCGTCGCCGGCGGCGCCGAGGAGCTGGCCATCGACGGCCGCCGCCTGCGGCTGAAGCTGCCCGCCGGCCTGCGCGAAGGCGATAAGGTCCGGGTCGAGGGCGTGACCTTCGAGGTCCGCCTTCGCGTTCAAGACGGCGCGCTGGTGCGCGGTGACGACATCTGGCTGACCGGCAAGGTCGATCCGCGCGTGCTGGCCGAAGGCGGCCGCGTCGACGCCGACACCCCGCTGGGTCCGCGCCCGGCCTGGATCTCGACCAAGGCGGCGGCTCGCGGCCTGGTCCGCCTGCCCGGCCAGGGTTTGCCGGCCCGCGCCAATCACAAGGCCGGGGACCTGTTCCTGCGCCTGGAAGCCGCCGAAGCCGGCGCGGAAAGCCCGGCGCGGTCGTTGCTGAAGCGGTTCGCCGCGGCCTGGGCGGCCTGACGCCTTAAAGCGCCCCCTTAATTCAGTCGCGCACGATCTTTTCTCATCGCTCCGCCCTTGCAATTAAATCGCGCACGATTAAATCGCTCACATCGTTCCAAGCCAAGGAGGCTCTCATGACCACGCTCTACACCACCCGCGCCACTGTCGTCGGCGGCCGCGAAGGCCACGCTCGCACCGAAGACGGCCTGCTGGACGTCCAGCTGTCGATGCCCAAGGCCCTGGGCGGCAAGGAAACCGGCACCAATCCAGAGCAGCTGTTCGCCGCCGGCTACGCCGCCTGCTTCCAGAGCGCCATGGCCCACGTCGCCCGCACCCAAAAGATCGCGCTGACCGGCTCGACCGTGACCGGCCAGGTCGGCCTCGCCACGCAAGAGGTCGGCTTCAAGCTGGAAGTGGCGCTGGAAGTCGAAACCCAGGGCCTGAGCCAGGCCGACGCCGAAGCCCTGGTTGCGACCGCGCACCAAGTCTGCCCCTATTCGAACGCCACCCGCGGCAATGTCGACGTGGCCATCACCGTGAAGGCGGCCTAAACCCGAACCATCATGCGCCAGAAGAAGCCCGCGTCACCCGACACCCCGATCGAGACCCTGCGTCTCGACAACCAGCTGTGCTTTGCCCTCTACGGCGCGGCCAACCGGATGACGCGGCTCTACCGGCCCATGCTGGACGCCCTGGGACTGACCTATCCGCAGTATCTGGCCATGCTGGTGCTGTGGGAGGCCAGTCCCCGGACGGTCGGGGCCCTGGGCGACGCCCTGGACCTTGATTCCAGCACCCTGACCCCGCTGCTCAAGCGGCTGGAAGCCGGCGGCCTGGTCGCGCGCACCCGCGATCCGGAAGACGAGCGGCGGGTCATCGTGGCCCTGACCGACAAGGGCCGCGCGCTGCGCGATCAGGCGGTGACGATCCCCGAGAAGCTGTTTTGCGCGCTGGACATGCCGCTGGAGACGATGGGCGCGCTGCGCGATCATCTCAAGACGGTGGCGAAATAAGCGCTTCTAGGGCTGGGAACGCGGCGGCTGCGCCTGCTGGCGGGCGCGGATGGCGGCGTGGTCGGCGTCGCTGGTCTGGCGCAGGGCCCGCAGATCCTCGCTGATCCGGAAGATGGCGACATAGAACTCGCAGAAGGCGCGCCACAGCAGCACCAGGGCGCCAGCGACCAGCAGGCCCGCGATCAGCACCGGGAAGGCCAGCAACAGCGAGCTGATTCCCGGCTCCTTCAGCGCCAGGCCCACGGCGGCGCCGGCGACCGAGAAGCCGAACAGGGCCACGACCCCGAGGCCGGCCCAATAGATGAAGTGAATCACGGGCCCGGTGACCAGACGATCGAACGTCAGCAGGTCCCAGAGCAGCGAGTTTGACCCACGCTTTGTCTTGTTGGCCGGAGGCATACTGAACCCCAAGTCGGCGAAAACCGCCCCTCGTTAAGGTCATCGCTAGCAGTGCGAAGCCCGCTCGGCAATGCCGGGCGGGCTCGCAGTTGTATCAGCCGTGTGGCGCGCAGGTTTACTGCGGCTTGGCGCCGGCGACCGTGGCGTCGATCTGGGCCTTGGTGGCCGTGGTCGAGACGCTGCCGTCCGCGCCCGCGCTGAGGCTGTTGGCCGGCAGGGCGAACTTCACGCCGCCATTGGTGACGATCACGTTGGTCGAGCCATCGGCGCCCGTGCTGGTGCCGGTGATCTGGCCGACCGAGACGCCCGCGGCGTCCTTCACGGCCGAGCCGGTCTTGAAGCTGGCCACGCTGGCCGAGGTCGGCGTGCCCGCGGCGTCAGCCGGGTTGGCCGAAGGCGGCGTCGCGGTCTGAGTCGTGGTGGTGGCCGACGGCGTGGTGGTCGTCGTCGTGCTCTCGGTCGGCGTGGTCGTGGTGGTCGACTGGGCCGGAGCCGTCGCGCCGGCGGCAGGGGGCATGGCGCCCGTCTGCGGCGTCGTCGTGGTGGTCGTGGTGCTCTGGGCGAAAGCCGCGCCGGCGAACGTCAGGGTCGCGGCGGCGGCGAGCAGGGCGATCTTGTTGGTCATGTTCACTCTCCGTCGAAGGGCCCCTCCCTTGCCCAAACTAACGTGACCTTGCGGACACGGTTCCGTCGGCGAGTCGACGCGCCGCTCTACCGGCGCGCGTCCTGCCCAGCGACCAGGGCGGCGATATAGGCCTCCATCAGCCGCACCAGCTCGTCCTCAAGCCGTTGCGAATCCAGGGCCAGGTCGGTCTCGATCGTCGCCGCGCGCAGGAGGCCGATGACCGCGTGAGTCAGGACGAAACCGGCCTCGGGCGACAGGTCGAATCCGAAGGCGGTCCTGCCGGCGATGGTGTCGAAGAAGATCAGGTGATGGCGCATCACCAGGTCCTCGTCGCCCTCCTGGGTCAGGGCGTCGAGCAGCGCGCGGCGGGTGGCGGGCGAGCCCTCGAACGCGGTGGCCAGGGTGCGGACGATCATGCGCACCAGACCGATCTCGGGGCCGGCGATGACCAGGTCGGCGATGCGGTCGCGCGCCGCCGCCGCCCGCCGCTGGGCCAGGGCGGCGAGGATCGCCTGCTTGCCGCGGAAGTACTGATAGAGCGTGCCGATGCTGACCCCCGCCCGCTCGGCGATGTGGTTGGTGGTCAGGGCCTCGATCCCGTCGGCCTCGAGAAGTTGAAAGGCCGCCTCCAAAATTGCGTCCACCGTCGCTTCGGAGCGCGGCTGGCGCGGCGTTCGCCTCGTCTTTTCAGTCACTTGCGGCTGAGCCTCATAGGGTGTGGGCAAGGCGAGTAGCGCGGGGGCGCCGAGGGCCTAACCTAAAGCCGAAGAGTTGGATCCGTCACGGTTTCCGCTACGCCAGGAGTTCCCATGAACGCCGCCCTCGAAAAGGTCCGCGCCAAGGTCGCGTCGCAGAAGACCGCCCTGCCCGCGCTGTATGGCGACGTCGATTTCGACAGCACGCCCGAACGCTTCACCGACGATCCCAAGGCCAGCGTGGCGCCGCGCCTGCGTGGCCTGGATCCCGACAAGGTCGCGCTGATCAAGGCCTACACCATGCTGGGCGACGTCGTGGCCGACGCCTATGCGGCGCTGATGCCGCAGTACGGCTTTCGCCCGCTGATCGCGATGCTGACCAAGGCCTGCGACGAAGGCGTCGACGCCGTCGCCGACGCGCCGCCGCAGCTGGCCGCCTTCATTGCCGACATGGAGGCCACGCCCGCCTGGGTCGATATGGACCTGGTGCGCGAGGGCCAGCGCCTGGACCGCAACGCCGCCGCCAATCTGGGTCCGTTCGCGATCCGGGGCGCGTTCATCGCCACCTTCATGAACAAGTACGCCGCCCTGCCCATGGCCCTGACCGGGACGCTGTCCAACGACACGGCCGCTCGCCGGGTCAACGAGACGGCGACCTTCTTCACCACCACCCTGCTGCCCGGCTCGCTGGAGCGCCACGGCGCCGGCTTCAAGGCCGCCGCGATGGTGCGGCTGATGCATTCGATGGTGCGGTTCAACGCCCTGAAGCGCTCGGACCGCTGGGACGTGCGCGTCTACGGCATCCCGATCCCGCAGGTCGACCAGATGCCGGCCGGCCTGATCCCGATCTTCCTGATGAGCTACAAGATCGTCGCCCAGGGCCGGAAGACCTTCACCGCCGATGAGCGCGCCCGGGTCGAGCTGGCCCGCTACCGCTGTTTCCTGCTGGGCCTGCCCGAGGATCTCCTGGCCGACACTCCGCAGGGCGTCGTGGACACCATGAACGCCCGCAGCGGCACGCTGCGCGCCGGCTTCGACGACGCCACCTGCGGCGAGCTGGTCCGCGCCACGCTCGACGCCTATCTGCCGCCCGATGAGAGCCCGGAGAACCGGCTGTTCGACAAGGTCGAGCGCCGCTTCTCCAAGGTGTTCTTCCTGCGCAACTTTATGAACGGCGACATCGCCGCCGCCCGCCGCATGGGCGTCGAGATCGGCCCGCGCGACTTCATGATGTTCGGCCTGGTGGCCCTGCTGGTGACCAGCCAGCTGATGGCCTACCGCCTGGCCCGCAACGTCCCCGGCGTCTCGGACCTGGCCGACGCGCGACTGGTCGCCAAGCTGAAGAAGCAGCTGGCGCGCTACGGCCACGCGGAGTTCACCAGCGACGCGGAAAAGTACCGGCCGACGGGCGCAAAGCCGGTGGCGGCATAGGCCCTAGGGCCGTCCTCGTCCTTCCCCTACCGCCGCGCCAGCCACCAGCGGCCAAAGGGACGCAGTAACGGGCGCACCCAGGTCGGCGTGAGGCCGCGCAGCTGGGTGGCTAATGCCATCCTCGGATTGGGCGCGGCGGGTTGCGGACGAGGTGTCGCGCGTGATGGGACGAGGCGCAACAGGGCCTCCTCGCTGGTCGCGCACAGGCAGATGTTGGCGTCGGAGGTGATCCGGCTGAGGGCCGCGTTCAGGTCGGCGCCGCCCTGGGCGCTTTCGGGGAAGAAGCCGTTGATGGGTCCCAGGAACTCGACCGCCGGGAAGCCGGCGTGGGCCAGGATTTCCAGCAACTGGGCGCGGCTGTAGGGGCGTTCCAGGGTCTGGGTCTCCAGCATCACCTGCATGTAGTCGTCGCGGATCGGACCCTGGCGGTTGTCGCTCTCGATGATCAGCGCCACGCCGTCCGCCTTGAGGCCGCGCCGGATGTTCTCCAGCGCCGCGATCGGGTCGACGAAGTGGTGCAGGCACGATTCCAGGATCGCCGCGTCGAACGCGCCCGCCAGGCGTTGCGGCAACGCCTCGCGCTCAAGGTCGACGGTGTCGAACATCGCCTCCAGCATCTCGGCGGGCAGGTCCAGGCACGGATCGTCGGCCACGCGCTTGCGGGCCAGGGCCACGAACTCCGGCGAGATGTCGACGCCCACGGTCTGGTAGCCCAGCCGGGTCAGCCAGTGCGACATCCAGCCCGGCCCGCAGGCCACGTCCAGCACCTGGGCGCCGCGCGGCAGTTTCAGCAGGTGGATCGTGTTGCTGAAGTGGTTCAGGTAGCTGACGATCTCGGCCAAGCTGCCGGCCGGATCCTCGGGCGTGATCGCCGCCAGCGGCTTGGTGGCCACGAATAGCTCGATCTGCTCGCGCGAATAGCGCTGAAAGAAGCCGTCCAGATAGCGGCGCGCGCCCTCGGCCCAGTCGAAGTCGGGCAGCTCGGCGTTGACGTCCGCCAGCACAGCTTCCTTGGTCCGCATAGATCCCACCCCGACGCCTCGACGCGGGGAGGTTAGCCGCAGCGGCGGGCTCTAGACCATCCCCACCGTCTTCAGACGGGCGCGGGGGTGGATCTCGTTCTGGCTCATCACCACGGTCTGGCCGCGGAAGCGCTCGATGATCGAGCGCACATAGGGGCGCACGCCCGGGCTGGTCAGCAGGACGGGCGCCTCGCCGGCCAGGGCGGCGCGCTCGAAGCTGTCGCGGACGCCGCGGATGAAGTCCTGCAGGCGCGAGGGCGGCAGGGCCAGCTGTTTGTCGTCGCCGGGGCCGATCAGGGCTTCGGCGAAGGCGTGCTCCCAGTCGGCCGACAGGGTGATGATCGGCAGGGCGCCGTCGTCGCCGCGGTTGGCCCAGCACAGCTGGCGGGCGAGGCGGGCGCGGACCTGCTCGACCAGCTGGGTGACCGAGGCGGTGTGCGGCGCGGCCTCGCCAATGCCTTCCAGGATCTGCGGCAGGTCGCGGATCGAGACGCGCTCGCGCAGCAGCGACTGCAGCACGCGCTGGACGGTGGTGGCCGTGGCGGTGCCCGGGATCAGGTCGTCGACCAGCTTGCGCTGCGCTTCCGGCAGCTCTTTCAGGAGCTTCTGGACCTCGGCGTAGGACAGCAGGTCGGCCATGTTCTCCTTGAGGATCTCGGTCAGGTGCGTGGTCAGCACCGTGGCCGGGTCGACAACCGTATAGCCACGGAAGGTGGCTTCCTCGCGCAGGTCGTCGGCGATCCAGGTGGCCGGCAGGCCGAAGGCGGGCTCGCGGACATGCTCGCCGGGCAGCTCGACCTGGCCGCCGCGCGGGTCCATGGCCATCAGGCTGCCCAGGCGCACTTCGCCGGCCCCGGCTTCCATTTCCTTGATGCGGATAGCGTAGCCCTGGTTGGCCAGGCGCATGTTGTCGAGGATCCGCACCGGCGGCATGACGAAGCCGAACTCGCCGGCCAGGGTCTTGCGCAGGGCGCGGATCTGGTCGGTCAGCTTGCGGCCGTCCAGGTCGTTGATCAGGGTCAGCAGGCCATAGCCCAGCTCGATCTTGACGTCGTCGATGGCCAGCGAGGCGCTGATCGGCTCTTCCTCGGCCTCGGCGGGCGCGGACGCCGCCTCGAGCAGGGATGGATCGATGGGCTTGGGCTTCTTGGCGTCCTGGATGCGCTTGTAGGCCAGGGCCCCGGCGCCCAGCGACAGGGCCGCGAACGGGATGATCGGCATGCCCGGGATCAGGGCGATGATGCCGGCCGAGGCCGAGACCATGCCCAGGCCCGCCGGGTTCATGGCCAGCTGGGTGGTCAGGGCCTTATCGGCCGAGCCTTCGACGCCGGCCTTCGAGACGACCATACCGGCCGCGATCGAGATGATCAGGGCCGGGATCTGGCTGACCAGGCCGTCGCCGATGGTCATGATGGTGTAGGTCGAGGCGGCCTGGCCGATCGGCAGCTTGTGCTGCACGACGCCGATGATGATGCCGCCGACAATGTTGATGCCGGTGATGATCAGGCCGGCGATCGCATCGCCCTTCACGAACTTGCTGGCGCCGTCCATGGCCCCGAAGAACGTGCTTTCCTGCTCCAGCTCCTTGCGGCGCAGCTTGGCGCCTTCCTGGTCGATCAGGCCGGTCGACAGGTCGGCGTCGATCGCCATCTGCTTGCCGGGCATGGAGTCCAGGGTGAAGCGGGCGGCCACTTCGGCGATCCGGCCCGAACCCTTGGTGACGACCATGAAGTTCACCACCACCAGGATGATGAAGATGATCACGCCGATGACGAAGTTGCCCTGCATCATCAGGTGACCGAAGGCCTCGATGACCGCGCCGGCCCCGCCGGTGCCTTCCTGGCCGTGGCCCAGGATCAGGCGGGTCGAGGCCACGTTCAGGCCCAGGCGATACAGGGTCGAGACCAGCAGAACGGTCGGGAACGAGGTGAATTCCAGCGGTCGCTTGATCAGGATCGCCGTCATCAGGATCAGCACCGAGCCGGTCACCGAGATGGCCAGCAGCATGTCCAGCAGCATCGGCGGGACAGGCAGGATCAGCAGGACGATGATGCCCACGACGCCCAGCGCCAGGCCCATTTCGCCGCGCAGGAAACCATCCAGCAGCGACTTGGCGCTGGGAACGGATCTCGCGGCGGTCGGGGCGGCGGCGTCGGCCATGCTGAACCTTGAACCGTTGATGGGTAAGCTAGACCAGCGCTTGAAGCGATTTGCGGTCCGCCGCCATCTCCTTAACCAGAATTAGCCATGTTCGGCGCCGCGCGGAGTGTCGCGGGCGCCGAGCCATGAGGTCGCACCTAGGCGGCGGCGCCGACCCCGCCCTGCGGCGGCGGAACGGGGACGCCGGCGTCGCCATATTCCTTCAGCTTGTTGCGCAGGGTGCGGATCGAGATGCCCAGGATGTTGGCGGCGTGCGTACGGTTGCCCAAGCAATGCTCCAGCGTGTCGATGATCAGCTTCTGTTCGACTTCGGCGACGGTCGAGCCGACGAAGGTGCGCGAGACGGCGTCGGCGGCCATCGAGGCGCCGCGGGCGACCGCGACGTCCGGGGCCGGAGCCAGTTGCTGGCCGTCCGGCAGGCGGATGGCGAATTCCTCGATCTCCGGACCGGTCGACAGCAGCACCGCGCGGTGCATGGCGTTTTCCAGCTCGCGGACGTTGCCCGGCCAGCGGTGGGCGATCAGGCGGCGCTTGGCCTCGGCCGAGATCGGCTTTTCGGCCACGCCGTTGGCGGCCGAGTACTTCTTCACGAAGAACTCGCACAGGCTGATGACGTCGCCCGGACGCTCGCGCAGCGGCGGCAGGCGCAGGTTCACGACGTTCAGGCGGTAGAGCAGGTCTTCGCGGAAGACGCCGTCCTTCACCGACTGGGCCAGGTCGCGGTTGGACGTGGCCAGGATGCGGATGTTGACCTTGACCGGCTTGGAGCCGCCGACGCGGTCGATTTCGCGCTCCTGGATGGCGCGCAGCAGCTTGGCCTGCAGGCGCACGTCCATTTCCGAGATTTCGTCCAGCAGCAGCGTGCCGCCGTCGGCTTCCTCGAACTTGCCGATGCGGCGGGCCATGGCGCCGGTGAAGGCGCCCTTCTCGTGGCCGAACAGCTCGCTTTCCAGCAGGTTCTCGGGGATGGCGGCGCAGTTGACCGAGATGAACGGCGCCTTGGCCCGGCGCGACTTGCCGTGGACGTAGCGGGCCATGACCTCCTTACCCGAACCGCTTTCGCCGGTGATCAGGATCGAGGCTTCGGACGGGGCGACCTGGTCGGCCAGCTTCAGGACCTGCTCCATGGCCGGGTCGCGGACGACCATCGGCTTTTCGTCGTCGGTGACGGCGGCCAGGACGGCGGCGATCAGCTCGGCGTCGGGCGGCAGCGGGATGAATTCCTTGGCGCCGGCCTTGATGGCCGCGGCCGCGCGCATCGGATCGGCGTCGACGCCGCAGGCCACCACTGGCACCCGCATCCGCTCGGCTTCGTTCGAGGCGATGAAGCTGGCGATGTCGAGCGCGTAGTCGACCATCAGCAGGTCGGCGCCCTGCCCGGCGCGCAGCGCGTTGGTCGCCTGCTCCGTCGTTTCGACGTGCGAGACCTTGGCGCCCGCGTTCATCGCCATTTTCACGGCGACCGAGAGCTGTCCGTTCAGTTTTCCGACGACGAGAAGCCGCATTTTCTACACTCCTTCGACTAGGGCTTTAGCCCTGGTCGCCGTCCTTGATGATTTCCGTCATGGTCACGCCCAGGCGCTCGTCGACGACGACGACCTCGCCCCGGGCGACCAGGCGGTTGTTGACGTAGATGTCGATCGCCTCGCCGACCTTGCGGTCCAGCTCCAGGATCGAGCCCTGGTTCAGCTGCAGCAGCTGCGCCACCGACATGTGGGCGCGGCCCAGCACGGCCGAGATGTTGACCGGCACGTCGAAGACCGGCGCCAGGTCCGACGCGGTCTTGTCGCTGAGCTCGACCGGCATCTCGGAGGCCAGCATGGCGCCTCCGAATTCGTCGAGCGGGAGATTGTCTTCGGCCATCTTAGGTCAGCCTTTTCAGGAGAACATGGGTTCAGCGTGGAGGCCTTCGGCGGCGATCGCCGCCTCCAGCGCTTCGGCGACGCGTTGGGCGGCGCCGTCTGGATCGAAGGCCGCGCGGCCGTCGCCCCAGTCGAAAGTGAAGGCCGCGGGGGCCATGGCGCCGTCGGCGCGGGCGACGATCTGGCCCTGGAAGCCGATCTGGGTCGCCACGTGCTCCAGCGCCTGTTGGGTGCGCTCTTCCAGCTCGGGCGAGACCCGGACGAAGATGCGCGGTTGGGCCTCGACCTCGCGGGCCAGCGACTCCAGCGCCGCCGCGATCGGGGCCTCGGGGAAGTGATGCAGGGCCGCGTCGGCGATCTTGCGGGCGCAGGCCAGGGCCAGCTGGGCCGAGCCCTCGCGGTGCTCGTGCGCCACGTGGGTCAGCGAGCCGAAGGCCTCGCGGATGGCGTGGGCCACGTCGTTCAGGGCGTGGGCGGCCTCCTGCTCGGCGCGGGCCACGGCCGAGCGCTCGCCCTGCTGGTAGGCCTCGGCCTTGGCCGCCTCGACCTCCTCGAGGGTGAAGCTCTTCTTCACCTTCGGCGGGGTGTAGGCGACGCCGCCGCGGTCGTCGAAGACCGTGTCGAAGCCGAATTTGCGGTGAGGGGTGTCCATCATGATGCCATCCTCCTCAGTAGATCAGCTCGTCGTCGCCGCCGCTGCCGGCCAGCATGATCTCGCCCTTGGCGGCCAGGTCCTTGGCGACCTGCACCATGCCGACCTGGGCGGCGTCGACGTCCTTCAGGCGCACGGGGCCCATGCTCTCCATGTCCTCGCGCATGATCTTGGCGGCGCGCTCCGACATGTTCGAGAAGAACATGTCGCGCAGCTTGTCCGAGGCGCCCTTCAGGGCCAGGGCCAGCTGTTCCTTCGGCGTGCCGCGCAGCAGGGTCTGGATGCCGCCCGGGTCCAGCTTCGACAGGTCCTCGAAGACGAACATCAGGGCGCGGATCCGCTCGGCGGCCTCGCGGTTGCGTTCTTCCAGGGCGGCGATGAAGCGGGCTTCGGTCTGGCGATCGAAGTTGTTGAAGATCTCGGCCATCATCTCGTGGCTGTCGCGCTTGGACGTGCGCGCCAGGTTCGACATGAATTCGGTGCGCAGGGTCATCTCGATCTTGTCGAGGATCTCGCGTTGCACCGGCTCCATCCGCAGCATGCGGGTGACGCATTCCAGGGCGAAGTCTTCCGGCAGGCAGGCCAGCACGCGGGCGGCGTGGTCGGACTTCACCTTGGACAGCACCACCGCGACGGTCTGCGGGTATTCGTTCTTCAGGTAGTTGGCGAGAACGGCTTCGTTCACGTTGCCCAGCTTGTCCCACATGGTTCGACCCGCGGGACCGCGGATCTCTTCCATCAGGGCGTCGACCTTCTCCTGGGGCATGAACGAGGCCAGCAGGCGCTGGGTCTGTTCGTACGACCCCATGATCGCGCCCGTCGAGCTCATGCCCGAGACGAACTCGACCAGCAGCTCTTCGACGACGCTGGCCGAGACCGTGCCGAGGCCGGCCATGGCCTGGGAGACCTCTTTGATCTCCTCGTCGTCCAGGGCTTCCCAGATCTTGGTGTGGTCTTCACCGAGCGCGAGCAGAACGATCGCGGCCTTTTCCGGCCCCGAGAGGTTCTTGATATCGGTGACGGCGACTTTCATGGCCATCAGTTCGACTCGTGCAGCCAGTTACGGAGGATCGCGACCGACTCTTCCGGATGCTTTTCGACGAACTCGGACACCCGCTTGATCGACGAGGCCTTAACCTGGCCCTCGATCTTGGCGATGTCGATGCGCGAGTCGATCTCCGACTGCGGACCGGCCGGACCGGCGATGGCGATCGGCTCGCCCGACTGGTCGATGACGACCTGCTGCTGGGTGCCGTCCGACAGGGTGACCAGGCGGGTCACCGGCTGGCCGCCCGGACCGGCCAGGGCCATCTGGCCCGGCGCGGGAGCCGACAGGTTCTTGATGAACGGACGGACCGCGAACAGCAGGACCAGCAGGGCCACGACGCCCAGGATGCCCAGCTCGGCGAAGCGCATGATGTCGTTCTTGTCGAAGCCCGACAGCAGGCCTTGCTTCTCCAGGCCCTGGTCCTCGGGCTGCGGGAACTTGATGTTGGTGACCTTCACCTGGTCGCCGCGCTGGGGATCGAAGCCCACGGCGGTCTTCACCAGCTCTTCGATCTGGGCGATCTCCTGGGCGGTGCGCGGGGTGTAGGCGCCCGGCTTGCCGTCCTTGCCCGGAGGGGCGGTGACGCCGTCGATGGCCACGGCCACGGCGACCTTGCGGATCGTGCCCGGCTCACGGACGGTCGTGGTGACCGACTTGGAGATCTCGTAGTTGGTGACGCTCTCGTTGGCGTTCGAGCGCGAGCCCAGTTGCTGGAAGCCATTGGCGGCGCCCTGGCCCGGCACGTTCGAGGTCGCGGTGACGCCCGAGGTGTCGTCGTTCTTGGTCTCGCTGTTGCCCTGCTCGTTGGTGCTTTCCGAGCGGACGACCTGGCCGTCCGGATCGAACTTCTCTTCCTGGGTCGTGACGCGGTTCAGGTCGAGGTCGGCGGTGACGTTGACGCGGGCCTTGCCCGGGCCGAGCACGCCTTCGATCATGTCCTTGACGGTCTTGGCGATGCGGGCCTCGGCCTCGGTGCGACGGTCTTCGGCTTCCTTGCCGGCCAGGCTGTCGTCCGACGGGGCCGACAGGGTCTTGCCGTGCTGGTCGATGACCGCGACCTTCTCGGCCTTCATGTTCGGGACCGACGACGAGACCAGGTTCTGGATGGCGCGGACCATTTCCGAAGCGGGCTCGCGAGCGCCGACGCCGATCGTGACGGCGGCCGAGGGTTGCTCGGCGTCTTCCTCGAACAGCTGGCGCTTGGGCAGCACCAGGTGGACGCGGACGCTGTTGACGCCCTGCATGGCCTTGATGGTGCGTTCCAGTTCGCCCTGCAGGGCGCGTTGACGGTTCAGCTGCTGGACGAAGTCGGTCTGACCCAGCGCGTTGTTGCCGTCGAAGATTTCGTAGCCGATGGAGCCGGAGCTCACGAGGCCCTTGCCGGCGATCATCAGGCGGGCGCTGGCGACCTTGTCGCGCGCTACCATGATCGTCGAGCCGTCGCCCTTGGTCTCGTACTTGATGCCGGCCTGGTCGAGCGCCTGGGTGACGCTGGAGGCCTCCTTCAGGTCCAGGTTCGAATACAGCAGCTCATTGGGCTCCTTGCCCATGAACATGACGAGGGCCACCAGGACCGCGACGACGCCGGCGCCAACGCCCAGCATCGCGGCCAGACGGCCGACGCCAAACTGCTTGATTGAACCCAGAAAGCTTTCCACGAAGCCTCACCCTTGATCCCACAGCCCTCCCGCGAGGGAGGAACCGACGAAGCGAACGAGAACCGCCGCGTCGGTAGGCAGGATTTACCCAGTACAAGGTAAACGAGGCGTTTATATTTGGGCCTGGAAGGCGGCGCCCGAGGCGCCAAAACGTCGCGGCCGCCCCCTCTCGGGAGCGGCCGCTGAACGTCTTCGAACCCTTGTGGCGCAAGGCCCGCGGGGTTTTCAGGAGCGTCGAGGGGTGGTCACATTAACGCACCCCTTTCGACTCTTAACGGTACTGCTGGATCCGGGTGGTCCGCAGGCCCGCCAGGCCGTGCCGATCGATCGACTGCTGCCAGCTGAGGAACTCATCGTTCGTCAGCTTGTAGCGATCGCAGGCCTCGTCGAGCGAGAGAAGACCCCCGCGGACGGCGGCCACGACCTCGGCCTTACGACGGATCACCCAACGTTGGGTTTCCGGCGGCGGCAAATCCGACAGGGTAAGAGGCGCACCGGTCGGACCGATAACGTACTTTTCACCCCGGCTGTTCGTGCGCTGCTGTTGCAACATGGCTTTACGCCTTTCCCACAACCATCACTGTTGAGGCCTCACTATAGGCGCCGCCTAATAACAGCGACTTAATCCCAATAGTAAAAGATGCCTAAACAGGCTGGCTCCTTTAGCAGTCCGTAGTGTCTCGATGTGAAACACAAGAATTAAAGAGCGTTAATCCCTATGATCAGCGCTTAATATTCAGGAGTTCTTCAAGCATCTGATCTGCAGTCGTGATGATTTTCGACGACGCCGAGTAGGCGCGTTGCGTGGTGATCAGGCCGGTGAACTCAGTAGACAGATCGACCGTCGAAGCTTCCAGCGTCGAAGGAGCCAGCGAACCGGCGCCGCCCTCACCCGGAGCCTTCAGGCTGTAGGTGCCGCTTTCGTTGGTGACGCGGTAAGCATTGCCGTTGACGCCCTTCAGGCCGTTGGGGTTGCTGAAGGTGGCCACGGCGACCTGGGCGATCCGGCGGGTGACGCCGTTATCGAAGATGGCCGAGACGTAGCCGTCGTTGTCGACCTCGATGTTGGTCAGGTTACCGAAGGCCGTACCGTTGGTGTTCACCGACTGGACGACCGACTGGCTGTTGTACTGCGTCAGGCCGCCGGCGGCGTTGGCCAGGTCGATCTGGACGTCCTGGGTGTCGATACCCAGGCTGTCGGCCCAGATCGGCGGTTGCGGCAGCTGGGCGGCCGGCGGGGCCGGCTGGGTGACCAGCGGCGTGCCCGAGGCCTGGATCGAGATCGAGGTCGGGTTGGTGCCGCCGAACAGGTTGCCCGTGCTCTGCAGCTTGCCGTCGGTGGTGAACTTCACCAGGCCCGAGCTGATCAGGCCGTTGCCGTTATTGGCCAGGTCGCCCGGCTTGGCGCGCAGTTCGGCGTACCATTCGTTGGGGCCCGGGCCCTTCAGCAGCGACAGGGTGACCGTGCGCTGGCCGCCCTTGGAGTCCGACAGCGGGACCTGGATCTCGAAGTCCGGCTTGACGCCCTTGGTGTTGTCCTGGGCGTAGTCCGACATCGACCAGGTCGACGGGTCGTACAGCTTGCCCAGCTTCACGTCGGCGTCGGTGGAGATGCCCAGGTCGACCAGGTCGACCGTGTCGCCGGCCGAGTTGATCGCCGTGGTGGTGGTGTTGCCGGCCGGGGTGGCGGCGCCCTTGTAGTCGATCGTCGAGCTGACCAGCGCGCCGGTCGAGTCGTAGCCGACCTTGCCGCTGGCGACGATCACGCCGTTTTCCTTGATGTCGACCAGGTACTCGTTGTTGGCGCCGACCGGATTGGCCACGCCCGTCGAGCTGTAGACGACGTCGTAGTTGTGGTTGACCAGGGCCGAGTCCTGGACGTTGGTCTTCGACGGCGAGCCGGCGGTGCCGACCTTGTACGAGACGGCGGCGGCGACCGGCTGTTCCGAGCGCAGGTTGGCGTTGACGCCGACGCGGGTGGTCTTCTCGGCCGTGCCGCCGACGCTGCCCACGTTGATCGACGACAGCTGCATCAGGTCCGACGGGTCGGGCGTGATCTGGCCGCTGACCGGATCGGCCAGCCAGCCTTGCAGGTAGAGACCGGCGTCGTTGCGCAGGTAGCCCAGGTTATCCAGCTGGAACGAACCGGCGCGGGTGAACGAGCGGGTGTCGGTCGCCGTCAGGTTTTCCGGCTTTTCCGTCGTGACGAAGAAGCCCGAGCCCGAAATCGACAGATCCAGGTTCGAGGTCGTCGACTGGGTCAGGCCCTGCTGGCTGACATATTGGTGCGTCTGGGCCTTCACGCCGCCGGCGCTGTAGGCCTGGTTCTTCGAGCCCGAGGTGACCAGGGTCGAGAAGTTGGCGCTGGAGCGCTTGTAGCCGACGGTGTTGACGTTGGCGATGTTGTCCGAGATCGCGGCCAGGGCCGACGAGTTGGCGATCAGGCCGGAGACGCCGGCGAGCATGGCGCTGTTGATGCTCATGACTGAATTCCTACTTCTGAATGGGGTTCGAAGGGTTCAGCGCTGTTTGCGTTTGGGTCCGGGGGAAGACCGTCTTCCGGGGACCGCGTCGGCGTCATTCTGACGCCCGTTCGATGGGGTAGTCCGGGGCCTTAGGCGGCCGCTTTTGTGTCCGTCTTGGTGTCGGTGCTGGCGACCGTGGCGACGCCGATGACGTTGTCCACGGGCACCATCTTGCCGTCGATGATCACCATCGCCTGGCCAGTGGAGTTATCGACGCCCGTGACCACGCCTTCGGTGCGGCCCTTGATGTTCGTCGCCTTGATGTCCTTGCCGTCCGGGCCCTTGGCCGTGACGGCGATGGTGTAGACGCCGCCGTCCGCCAGCTGGGCGCCGCTGTCGTCCTTGCCGTCCCAGGTCAGGGTGTGGGCGCCGCTGGACTGATCGTCCGGCTTGATGGTGCGGACCACCTTGCCGGCGGCGTTCTTGACTTCGACGGTCAGCGTGCTCGAGGCGCCCGGCTGGCTCCACGAGAACATCGCGCTGCCGTTCTTCAGGGTCGAGTTGTCGCTGGTGGCGGTGATCTGCTTGCCGATCATGCCGACGCTTTCCGACAGGCCCGTGCCCGTGTTCATGCCGACCAGGGCGGCCAACAGGTCGTTGGTGACCAGCTGCTGCTCGACGCCCGTCATCGAGGTGATCTGCTGGGTCATCTGGGTCGTGTCGGTGGGCGACAGCGGATCCTGGTTCTTCAGCTGGGTGGTCAGCAGCTTCAGGAACGTCTGCTCGTTGTTGGCGAGCGACGTGCGCGAGTTGTTGATCTTGTCGAGAACCGACGAAGTGTTTTGCGACGAGACGGCCGTGGTCATGGCGATCCTTCCTTAGATCCGGATGTCCAGACCGCTGTCGGCGACCGTCTTCAGGCCGGGCAGCAGTTCGGGGGTGATGGCGATGTCTTCCTCACCGGTCAGGGCGGATTGGAACGCGCGGCCCGAGAAGGCGCGCTGTCCCTGGTCGCCGAAGTCCTGGAAGGCGAGGAAGGGGTTGGAGTTCTGGCCGTTGTTCTGGCTGGAGACGTCGAACGACAGGCCGTTGTCGGAAACGGTGAAGCCGGCGTCGGCCAGGGCCTGACGCAGTTCGGCGGCCTTGCCGCGCAGCTCCTGGGCGGCGTGGACCGTGTCGAACTTCATCGAGGCGGTCATCGCGCCGTCGCGGCCGATCTCGATGCGCACATCGACCTTGCCCAGGTTGTCCGGGGTCAGGGTGACGTCGAAGCGGGTCGCCTTGGCGTCGGCCTTCTTGATGATCTCGGCCGACAGGGCCGCGACGGTCTCGGGCGCGCCGCGCGGCGTCACCGGCGCGGCGGCCGGCGTGCTGGCGGCCTGGGCCTGAGCGACCGGAGCCGGGACGACGATGGCGTTCGTGTCGACCGCAGCGGCGGCCGCGGCCGGAGCCTCGACCGTGGCGAGGGTCGTGGCGGCCTTGTCAGAGGTCTTGGCGTCGGCCGAGGCTTCGCCCTTGTCCGCAACGATGGCGGTCACGGCCTGGGCGGTCTCGACGGCGACGGCGTCGGCGGCCTTGGCCTGGGCGGCCAGCGGCGTCGGCGCGGTTTTCGGCGCCTCGGCGGTCTTGGGAGCGGTCTGAGCGGCTTCCGGCGCGGCGGCCTCGGTCGCAGCGGCGTCCGTGGCTTGGGCCGCCACGTCGGCGGCGACGGTCGCTGCGACCAGGGGGGCCTCGACGACCGGCGCTTCAACGACTTGAGCGGCGATCTGGACCGCCGGAGCCTGGGCCACGGGGGCTTGCGGCGCGGTCGGCTGGGCGACGGCGGCGGCCTTCGGGGCCTCGGCCGTCTTGGTGGTGTCGGCTGCGTTGGGCGCGGTCAGGCCGTCGGCCGAGACCGGGGCGGCGGTGTCGCTGGCCAGGGCGGCCAGGGCCTCGAGGGCGGCGGCGTCGACGGCCTGGCCTTCCGGCGCGGCGGCGACCGGCGCGGTCGTCTGGGCCTGGGCCTGGGCTTGAACCTGGGCGGCGACCGGCTGTTGCGGGGCTTGCGCCGGTTGAGCGGTCTGGGCGACGGCCGGCTGGGCGGCGACCGGCGCGGTCGCTTGGCCTTGGGCCTGGGCGGCCTGCACGGCGGCGGTGAAGTCAGGGGTCTGGTCGGCCACGGTCGCGGTCGCGTCCACGGCCGGCGCGGCGTCGGCGACGGCTTGCGCCTGGACCGGCGCGGCGACCGGAGCGGTCATGGCGGCGATCAGCGTGGCGGCGGCCTGGGCCGCGGCGTCGGCGGCGCCGGCGGTCGCATCCTTCTGGGCGGCGTCCTTTTCCGAAGCCTTGTCGGCGGCGGCGTCGCTGTGGGCGTCAGCCTTCGCATCGGCCTTGTCCGAAGCCTTGGCGTTAGCGGCGTCAGCGGCGTCCGTCTTCTTGGCGTCCTTGGCGTCGGCGCGATCGGCCTTGTCAGCCTTGTCGGCGCGCTTGGCGTCGGTCTTGCTGTCGGTCTTGGCCGGCTTGTCGGCAGCCTTCGTGTCGCGGTTGTCGCTGCGATCGTCGCGAGCGTCGCTCTTGGACTCCGTATGCGCCGGAGCACGGGGGGCGGGCGCTTCGTCGGTCTTGCCGGCGATGGCCAGCAGGGCGTCGAAGCCGTCGCCCGACGCCTTGACGCTCACGGCCGGAGCCGGCGTGGCGGGAAGAGCGGCGGTGGGTGCGGCGATCGCGGTCATTCGCAGTCGTTGCTCGGCTTGCTGGGCGGTCCGTGACGAACACGCCTTGGTCGGCCTTCTCTGAGCAACGGTCGGGCCAACTCGCCAAAACCACCTCAAGCCATTGTTTTATTTCGCTTTAATGCCTTGTTTACGAAGAAAATTCACGCCGAGTGCGGCGCTTTTTGCCGAGTCCTTCCGGTCGAAGAGGACGGGAGTTGCCGCGTCGGCCGGTCGCAAGGTCGCCTCTAGGCCAGTTGGCGCCGTCCTTGCGCATGGTCAGTTGTCGAATTTCCGACCACCGGAACATTTCGCCATGAATTTCAATGGCTTGGAAAATACCAGGGGCTTGATCCCCTCCCCCGCCCGGCAAGTTTCGCCGGGCAAGGGCGCGCTGTGTGTTGCGCGGTTTGCCGAGCTTGAAGGAGCCACTGCATGTCGCTGAATGCGATCATGAACACGGCGACGTCCGGCATGATGGCCGCGCAGACGGGTCTGCGCGTCACCTCGGACAACATCGCCAACGTCAACACCACCGGCTACGTCCGCAAGACGATCAGCCAGTCGAACCTGCTGTCCAACGGCATGGGCGTGGGCGTCAGCATCGACGCCATCAAGCGCGCGACCGATCGCTTCCTGCAGTCGGCCAGCCTGAACGCCTCCTCGGACAGCGGCCGCACCTCGGTGATCTCCGACACCCTGAACCGCGCCCAGCAGCTGTTCGGCGACCCCAGCGGCGACACCAGCTTCTTCTCGACCCTGGACGACATCTACGCCGCCTTCTCTTCGGCGCAGGATGATCCGTCCTCGTCGCTGCTGCGCACCCAGGCGCTGACGCGCGTGGACGACTTCCTCAGCGAGTCCAGCCGGATCACGGCCTCGATCTCCAAGCTGGGCAAGGACGCCGACACCCGCATCTCGGGCGATGTCGACCGCGTCAACGACCTGCTCAGCCAGATCGACGGCCTCAACACCGACATCACCCGCGCCAAGGTGGCCGGAGCCGACGCCACCGGCGCCGAAAACGTGCAGAGCGGCCTGGTCGACGAACTGGCCAAGATGATGAACGTGCAGGTCACCCCGCGCCAGCTGGGCGGCGTCTATGTGCGCTCGACCGAAGGCCTGCCGCTGGCCGGCGACGGCGCGGCCAAGCTAACCTACCAGACCTCGGCCACGGCCACGGGCTATCTGACGGTGCAGCTGGCCAACGGCTCGGTGCAGCCCACCCCGCTGAACATCACCAGCGGCGAGATCAAGGGCCTGCTGGACGTGCGCAACACCGAGCTGGTCAACCTGTCCGACCAGCTGGGCGAGTTCACCACGCGCGCGGCCGAGGAGCTCAACCGCGCCGCCAACGCCGCCTCGTCCGTGCCGGCCCCGACCAGCATGACCGGCCGCAACACCGGCCTGGACTCCACGGCGGCCATGACCGGCTTCACCGGCAAGACCACCATCGCCCTGACCGACAGCAGCGGCGTCATCCAGCGCCGGATCGACATCGACTTCGACGCCGGCACGATGAGCGTCGACGGCGGCGGCGGTCCCAGTTTCAACCCGTCCGACTTCATGACCCAGCTGAACACCGCCATGGGCGGCATGGGCGCGGTCGGCTATTCGGGCGGCGCCCTGACCCTGAGCGGCAGCGGCGGCCTGGGCGTGGCCGTCCAGGACGACGCGACCAACCCGTCGCTCAAGGCCGGCAAGGGCTTCAGCCACTATTTCGGCCTGAACGACATCGTCCGCACCAACGGCTTCTCACCGTACGAGACGGGCCTGACCGCCGCCGATCCGAACGGCTTCACCTCGGGCTCGATGACCATCCGCCTGACCGACGTCGAGGGCGGCCGCATCCGCGACATCGTCGTGGACCCGCCTGTCGGCGGCACGATGCAGGACATGCTGGACGCGCTGAACTCGCGCGCCTCGGGCGTGGGCCTCTACGGCCAGTTCACGCTGAACAGCAAGGGCCAGATCAACTTCTCGTCCAACAGCACCACGCCGGTGTCGATGTCGATCCAGGCCGACACCACCGAGCGCGGCATCGGCGGCCCCAGCGCCAGCCAGCTCTTCGGCATCGGCCCGGCCGAGCGCAGCACCCGCGGCGAGAAGTTCTTCGTCAACACGGCGATGGACCAGAACCCCAAGCTGCTGCCCTTCGCCAAGCTGGACCTGACCCAGACCGTCGGCGGCAACCCCGCCCTGGCCATCGGCGACGGCCGCGGGGCCCTGGCGCTGGCCAAGTCGGGCGACACCGCCGCCGGCTTCTCAGCCGCGGGCGACACGTCGGCCGTGACCATGACCGTCTCGCGCTATGCGTCCGACTTCAGCGGCTCGGTCGCTCGCAAGTCGGCCACCGCCGCCAGCCGCAAGGACGCCGCCGACGCGGTGTCCAGCGAAGTCGACAGCCAACGTCAGTCCGAAGAGGGCGTGAACCTCGACGAGGAACTGATCAACCTGACCACCTACCAGCAAGCCTTCAACGCCTCGGCCCGCCTGATCCAGGCGACCAAGGACATGTTTGACGTGCTCACCGGCCTCGTGAGGTAAGCCATGACCCGCGTCTCGACCGTTCAGAACTACAACATCATGACGTCCAACCTCATGAAGGCGCAGATCCGCCAGAATGACGTGGGCGCGCAGGTGTCCAGCCAGAAGGTCGCCACCGACCTGAAGGGCTACGCCAAGAACGCAGAGGTCCTGACCGCCATGCGCGGGACCCAGACCAAGATCAACGGCCTGCTGGACCAGTCCAAGCAGGTCGGCAACCGGCTGGAGATGCAGGACACCGGCCTGGGCCGCGTCGCCGACGCCACCCAGAGCGCGCGGGCGGCCATCGCCAACGCCCTGGCGGCCGGCAACGCCACCACCCTGATGCAGCAGATGCAGGCCGCCTTCGGCGACGTGATCCAGGGCGTGAACACCAAGTCGAACGGGCTCTACGTCTTCTCCGGCGCCCAGACCGACACGGCCACCACCTCGGCGACCAGCATGGCCGACCTGACCGCCGCGCCAAGCACCGCCAGCCTGTTCCACAACGACCAGTACATCACCACCAACCGGATCGACGAGCACACCAACGCCAAGACCGGCGTGCTGGGCGATGCGATCGGCACGGACGTGTTCGACGCCTTCAAGCAGGTCCAGGCCTATGTCGACGCCAATGGCGACTTCACCGGCAAGCTGGACGACGCCCAGGTCCAGTTCCTGACCGGCATGCTCAGCACGTTCGACACCGCCCAAAAGGGCGTGGTCGACCTGCAGGGCAAGAACGGCGTCACCCAGAAGCGCTTCGAGGCGGCCACCACCGACCTCTCCAACCAGGCCGACACCCTGACCGGCATGGTCGGGGGCATCACCGATGTCGACATGGCCGACGCCGTGACCCGCCTGGAAGCCGCCAAGCTGGCCGTCCAGGCCTCGGCCCAGGTGTTCACCAGCCTGCAGGCCTCGTCGCTGCTGAACGTGCTGAAGTAAGGGGAGCGACAGAGCGTCGCCTCCCCTCACCTCGCAAAACCGGCTTCCAACCGCTATATGGCGGCGATGAACGCCGACTTGCTGACCCCGACCGCCCCCAACGACGCCGACGCCCTCATCGCGCGCGCGGTCGAACAGGTGCGCGCGGCCGTCGGTCTGCCGGAGGGGACGCGGATCGTCGCGGCCATGTCCGGGGGCGTGGATTCCACCGTTACCGCCGCTCTGCTGGCCAAGGCCGGCTATGACGTCGTCGGCGTGACCCTGCAGCTCTACGACCACGGCGCGGCGATCACCAAGAAGGGCGCCTGCTGCGCCGGCCAGGACATCCTGGACGCCCGCATGGCCGCCGAGCGCATCGGCATCCCGCACTATGTGCTGGACTACGAAAGCCGCTTCCGCGAGCAGGTCATCGAGGACTTCGCCGACGCCTATCTGCGTGGCGAGACGCCGATCCCCTGCGTGCGCTGCAACCAGACGGTCAAGTTCCGCGACCTGCTGGACGTGGCCCGCGACCTGGGCGCCGAAGCCATGGCGACCGGGCACTATGTGCAGCGTGCCTTCTCGGGCGGCGGCAATCGTCCGCAGCTGCGTCGCGCGGCGGACCCGGCCAAGGACCAGAGCTACTTCCTGTTCGCCACCACGCGGGATCAGCTGGACTTCCTGCGCTTCCCGCTGGGCGGCATGGACAAGCCGACCGTCCGCGCCGTCGCCTTCGGCCTGGGCCTGGCCATCGCCGACAAGCCCGACAGCCAAGACATCTGCTTCGTGCCCGAGGGCAAGTACACCACCGTGATCGACCGCATCCGTCCGCAGGGCGCGGAGGCGGGCGATGTCGTGCACCTGGACGGCCGCGTGCTGGGCCGCCACGAGGGCGTGACCCGCTACACGATCGGCCAGCGCCGGGGCCTCAACATCGCCGTCGGCGACCCGCTGTTCGTGGTCAAGATCGACGCCGACAAGCGCCAGGTCATCGTCGGCCCGCGCGAGGCCCTGCTGACCGCGTCCCTGACCCTCAAGGAAGGCAGCTGGCTGGGCGGCCAGGACAGCCTGGAAGCCGCCGCCGAGGACGGCCAGCCCGTGCTGGCCCGCGTCCGCTCGACCCGCGAGCCGGTCGCCGGCCGCCTGGCGATCCAGGGCGGCCAGGTCTTCGTCGTGTTCGACGGCGCCGAGGAAGGCGTGGCCCCCGGCCAGGCCTGCGTGCTCTACGATCCGGCCGATCCCGAACGCGTGCTGGGCGGCGGCTTCATCGCCGGCACGACCCGGACCATGGACCTCGTCGAGGCCTGAAGGCCGCTCCAGGCGTTGGCTCAGGGATGACCAGCGCCCATATTCATCCGATGTCCCCGCTTGTTGTCCGCGTCATCGATCTCGAGACCGCCGGCTCCGGCCCGCACGATGTCTGCGAGATCGGCTGGCAGGACGTTGTGCAAGACCCGGACGGCCGTTGGCGGATCGACGACGACGGGCGGGGCTCGTCCTTGGTGAATCCCGGCCGGCCGATCACGCCCGAGACCATGGCCGTTCACCACATCATCGACGCCGACGTGGCTGGCGCGCCGTTCTGGAAGGATGTCGCGCCCAGCGCGCTGCGCCCCGAAGGCGGCGTCCAGGCCCTGGCGGCGCATCGTGCGGCCTTCGAGCAGCGCTTCTGCACGCCGAAACTGGCCGGCGGGGCGCCGTGGATCTGCACCTGGAAGTGCGCCCTGCGCCTGTGGCCGCACCTGCAGGGCTTTTCCAACCAGATGCTGCGCTATCAGCGAAACCCCGAAGGCCTGGTGCGCGAGCTCGGCCTGCCGGCCCACCGCGCCCTGCCTGACGCCTATGTCACCGCCCACCATCTGCGCGACATGCTGAACGAGGCTTCGCTGGAGCAGCTTCTCACCTGGAGCGCCGAGCCGGGCCTGCTGCCCCGCGTGCCCGCCGGTCCCGATCGCGGCCGGCCTTGGGACCGGCTGAGCGGCGAGGCCCTGCGAACTCTGGCTCAGGACCGCGACATCAACATCCGCTTCAGCGCCGAGACCGAGCTGCGCCGCCGGGGCGAGGCCGCTGAGCCAAAGGCCGCCCTGCCCGCTCAGCGCACGCTGCTCTAAGCCGCAATACGAAAAACCCCCGCCGGCGAACCGACGGGGGCTTTTTGCGTCACGCTAGGTGAAGCGGTGCTTACGCGCCGCCCGGGAAGCGGAAGGGAACCTTCACCGAACCGGTCTTGGCGCCCATCGGGAGCTTTTCGGCGATGCACATGGCGGCCTTGTCGAAGCCCTTGCCGGCGGCGCTGTTGTCGACGACCTTGCAGTCCGACAGCTTGCCGGCGTCGGCGGTGCATTCCAGCATGACCTGAGCGGCGTCGCGGGTGTTCGCGAATTGCTGCAGGCAGCGGCCCATCTGGTCTTCGAAGCCACCGGCGGCCGAAGCGGCCTGAGCGACGAAGAAGCTGCCGGCGATACCCGCGGCGATCGCGATCGAGAATTTCATTGTTAGCTGCCCCTTGCGGCGTTCAAATCTGATGTGACTGTTTTCGCAGGCAGACGCCAAGGAATGGCTAAGGTTCGCGGTTAATCATTTCCAAAAATGGTGAATGACCGCATGCGGAGGAAAATAGGGTGGATCAAGCCGTGACGACCAAACACCGCATCTACGGCATGGCCTTCGCCGGCGTGTACCCGGCCTATGTCGCCAAGGCCGAGAAGAAGGGCCGCACGCGGGCCGAGGTCGACCAGATCATCCTGTGGCTGACGGGCTATTCTCCCGACGCGTTCGCGGCTCAGCTGGCCGCGCGCAAGGACATGGAGGCCTTCTTCGCCGAAGCGCCGGCGATGAACCCTGCCCGGGCGGAGATCAAAGGCACGGTCTGCGGCGTCCGCGTGGAAGAGGTGCCCGAGCCGCTGATGCGCGAGATCCGCTACCTGGACAAGCTGATCGACGAGCTGGCCAAGGGCAAGGCGATGGACAAGATCCTGCGGGGGTAGGGTTACTCCGCCGCGATCTTGGCCGCTTCCAGCGCTTCGCCGACCGTCAGCAGGGAGTCTTCCTGCAGCGCGCGCTCCAGCTCGCCGCGCTGAACGACCTCACCACAGGCCTCGCAGGCCAGGACGGGGTGGAAGGCGCAGCCGCAGGTCTTGTGGCGGAACATCACCGGCGACTTGTCGCGGCCATAGACGTAGCGATCGCCCCACTCCGACATGGTCAGCAGCACCGGCGACAGGGCCTTGCCCTTCTCGGTCAGCCAATATTCGTGACGTGGCGGACGCTCGGAATAGCGGCGGGTCTCCATGACGCCATGGGCGACCAGGGTCTTCAGCCGCGCGGCCAGGACGTTACGGGCCACGCCCAGCCGCTCCTGCCACTGCTCGAAGCGCTTCACCCCGGCGAAGGCGTCGCGGAGGATCAGCAGGGTCCACGGATCGCCCACCACTTCCAGCGTGGCGGCGACCGAGCAACGTTCGTTCGTATAGTCAGCTGTGCGGCCCATTTTCCGAGGTTGAGGCGTTCCGCGAGGGAAAGCAAGAGAGCGTTGCGTTTGAAGATGAACCGCACTAGGTTTTTTATCGCAATTGACTCTCTCGGTTGCCACCTTGCGAGCGGAAGCCGGCGAAATTCGTCGACGGCCGCTCGCCCCTTCTCATCACAACATCGCAAGCCTCTTGCGCAGTGCGGGTGGATGAAGGCCTATCTCGCCTCAAAATCCGCCCAGGGAGCTTAATCCATGTCCGCCGCTGATCCCGTCGTCATCGTCTCCTACGCCCGCACGCCGATGGGCGGCTTTCAGGGCGCGCTAGGCGGGGTGAAGGCCACCGAGCTGGGCGCGACGGCGGTCAAGGCCGCCATCGAGCGGGCCGGCGTGGCGGGCGACAAGGTCGAGCAGATCTTCATGGGCTGCGTGCTGCCGGCCGGTCTGGGCCAGGCCCCCGCCCGCCAGGCGGCGCTGGGCGCGGGCCTTCCCCTCTCGGTAGAAGCGACCACCGTCAACAAGATGTGCGGCAGCGGCATGCAGGCCGCGATCATGGCTCACGACGCTCTGAAGGCCGGCTCGGTCGACGTCGTCGTGGCCGGCGGCATGGAGAGCATGACCGGCGCGCCCTACCTGATGTCCAAGCACCGCGGCGGCGCCCGCATCGGCCACGATCAGCTGTGGGACTCGATGTACCTGGACGGGCTGGAGGACGCCTACACCCCCGGCAAGCTGATGGGCGCCTTCGCCGAAGATACGGCCGCCCAGTACCAGTTCACCCGCGAGGCCATGGACGACTACGCCACCAAGGGCCTGATGAAGGCCAAGGCCGCCGTCGAGAGCGGCGCCTTCAAGGCCGAGATCACCCCGGTCACCGTCGTCAGCCGCAAGGGGACCGAGGTGGTCGACACCGACGAGCAGCCGGTCAAGGCCGACCCGGCCAAGATCCCGACCCTGCGTCCGGCCTTCAGCCGCGACGGCGGCGTCACGGCGGCCAACAGCTCCTCGATCAGCGACGGCGCGGCCGCCCTGGTAATGACCCGCGAGAGCGTGGCCAAGGAACTGGGCCTGCCGATCCTGGCCCGCGTGGTCAGCCACGCCGCCCACGCCCACGAGCCGTCGCTGTTCGCCACCGCCCCGGTGCCGGCCATGCGCAAGGCGCTGAAGAAGGCCGGCTGGAGCATCGAGGACGTCGATCTGTTCGAGATCAACGAGGCCTTCGCCGTGGTGCCGATGGTCGCCCAGCAGGAGCTCGGCTTCGACGCCGACAAGCTGAACGTCAATGGCGGCGCCTGCGCGCTGGGGCACCCTATCGGCGCCTCGGGCGCACGGATCCTGTGCACGCTGATCAATGCGCTTCAGTCGCGCGGGAAGACGAAGGGTTTGGCTTCGCTCTGCATCGGCGGCGGTGAGGCCACGGCGATGGCGATCGAGCTGGTCTGATCCCATCTAGGATGCTCGCCCCGCAACGCGGGGTGAGCATCACGCGTTGAAACTCTCATGACCGACACCTTCCGCCACAACCCCGAACACAGCCGCTACGAGCTGGAGGTCGACGGCCTGCTGGCCGTGGCCGACTATCAGCGCTCGGGGCACCGCTTGGTGATCCCGCATGTCGAGGCCGATCCCGCCCTGCGCGGCACGGGCGCGGCCGGGCGGCTGATGACCAAAGTCGCCGAGACGGCGCGCGCCGAGGGCATGCGGATCACCCCGCTGTGCTCCTACGCCGCCGCCTGGCTGAAGCGGAACGATCCGGACCTGATCGCCTAGGGCGCCTTGGGAGCCGCCAGGTTCTCGAACGCGCCGTTCGGGCCCGGGAACACCACCGGGCTCTCCCAGCCATCGGCCGTCACCGACGAGACGCCGAAGAAGTAGTCGTCGATCACCACATCCTTCAGCGTCACGGTCTCACCCGCCGGGACCCAGCGGTTGAACGTCCAGTTCGGCTCTGTCGTCGCGCGCCACCACACCCGATGGCCTGCCGCGCCCGGCGTCGGCGACCACGAGACCTTGGTGTCCGCGCCCACAGCGCCGGCGATCTTGACGTCCGACGGCGGCTTGGGGGCCGAGGCCAGGGTGGCCATGGTGACGAGGTTCAGGCGCGTGACCTGGGCCAGGTAGGTGAAGTCCACGCCCTCGATCGTGTCGCCATAGAACTTGCCGTTCTCGGTGCGCAGGTTCTGGTGCTGGTGGTCGTAGTTCTCGACCGACTCGGTGACCCGCACGGCCGGATAGCCGGCTTCCAGCAGCGGCACCTGGTCGCCGCCGCGCCCGAAGCGGTCGGTGCGATAGACCATCTTCACGTCGAAATTGGTCAGATAGCGGTCGGCCAGCACGTCCATGGTGCGGGCCAGGTTGCGCGAGGGGCTGTCGACCTCGCCGCCGTTATAGCGACGGCCGTTAGCCTGCTCGGGCGTCTCGACGGCCTTGGTGCCTTCCGAGAAGATCCGCACGTGGGTGTTGTCGATCAGGCCGCTGATGCCGCGGCTGTTGCCGACGATGTCGTTGTTGAGGTCGGCCTCGACCTTCCAGCCGTTGGCCTTGGCGTAGTCGGCCAGCACCTTGCCGCCCAGCAGGCCCTGCTCCTCGCCCGACAGCACCGCGAACACCAGGGTGGCGGCGAACTTGTGCTTGGAGAGGATCCGCGCCGCCTCGATCACCGCCGCGACGCCCGAGCCGTCGTCATTGGCGCCCGGCGCGTCGCTGGTGAAGTCCATGACGTCGGTCACGCGGCTGTCGATATGGCCGGCGATGATGATCACCCGGTCCGGATCGCTGGTCCCCTTCTGGATGGCCAGGACGTCCATGACCTCGGTCGGGTTGGGCACGCGCTTACCGGTGACGGTCTGCGAAGGCGTCTCGATCGTCAGGCAGCCGCCGCAGTCCTTGGCGATCGCCTCGAAGCGGGCCTTGGTCCAGCGGCGGGCCGCGCCGATGCCGCGCTTGTCCGACTTCGCATCCGACAGGGTGTGACGGGTGCCGAAGCCGACCAGCGAGCGAATCGTGCTCTCCAGCGCCTTGGGATCGACGTCGGCGGCGACGGCGCGCAGCAGCGGCTGGTCCGTAGACGGCGCCGGGGTCTCGGCATGAGCAACGCCAGCGGCCAGCAGGGCGGCAGCGAGGGCAAGGGTCAGGCGCATGGCGGCTCCGGGAAATCCAAGGCGCGCACGTTTCCGGCCAAGCTCGCCCGGCGCAAGCCTTTTTCAGGCCTTGGCCGCCTTCGCCCTCATGAAGGCCACCCGCTCCAGCACTTCCGGACCCGCGGCGGGGCCGGGCGTATAGGCGAAATGCTCGCCGGAGATCGGCTTGCCGCTGATCCGGTCGACCATGATCGGCTCGGCCGCCAGCCCCGTCTCGCGATCCACCAGCTGGCCGGCCACGCCCTCGACGGCGAAGTGGCGGTTGCCGAAGGCCAGCATGGCCGTCAGCACCGGCGCGAAGTCGCGCCCCAGGTCGGTCAGCAGATATTCGTAGCGCGGCGGCCGCTCGCTGTAGGCGCGCTTCTCCAGCATGCCGTTCTCGACCAGGCCCGCCAGGCGCTTGGTCAGGATGTTGGGCGCCACGCCCAGGCTCTTCTCGAACTGGTCGAAGCGGGTCAGCCCCTGGGCGGCGTCGCGCAGGATCAAGAGGGTCCAGCTGTCGCCTACCCGCTCCAGCGTGCGGCCGACAGGACATTGGGTGGGAGCGCGTTCAGATTTGCTCATGACAAAAGATCTGGGAGGTCACTTGCGAAAAACAAGTTACCTCATAGCTAGGGTCCATGCCGGACCATCGGGGCCTCGGCGAGAGACGAGAACTACCACGATGAGCACCCCCAGCACCAAGGGCGCAGCCCTGATCACCGGCGCGTCGACCGGCATCGGCGCCACCTATGCCGACCGCCTGGCCAAGCGCGGCTACGACCTGATCCTGGTCGCCCGCGACGAGGCCCGCCTGAACGCGCTGGCCGAGCGCCTGCGCGGCGAGACCGGCGTCAAGGTCGAGGTCATCAAGGCCGACCTGACCGACAAGGCCGATCTCCTGAAGCTTGAGCAGCGCCTGGCGACCGACACCGGCATCTCGGCGCTGGTCAACAACGCCGGCGTCGCGGGCGCGAACGACTTCGTGGGCTCCGATCCGGACGCCTTCGACAAGATGATCCAGCTGAACATCACGGCCGTGACCCGCCTGGCCTCGGCGGCGGCCCGCAACTTCGTGCCGCGCAATACCGGCGCGATCGTCAACCTGGCCTCGGTGGTCGGCCTGATGCCGGAGCTGAACATGCCGGTCTACGGCGCGACCAAGGCCTTCGTGACCTATCTGACCCAAGGCCTGCGCGTGCAATTCGCCGACAAGGCCATCCGCCTGCAGGCGGTGCTGCCCGGCGCCACGCGCACCGAGATCTGGGAACGCTCGGGCTCGGACATCGACGCGATGGACCCGAACATGATCATGGGCGTCGACGACATGGTCGACGCGGCCATCGCCGGCTTCGACCAGGGCGAGCTTGTGACCATTCCGTCGCTGCCCGACGCGGCCGACTGGGACGCCGCCCTGGCCGCCAAGGCCAAGCTCTATCCGAACCTGTCGCGCAACGAGCCCGCCGCGCGTCTGAAAACCGCTTAAAGCGGAAAGCTCGCCGGCGCGGCGCTCACTCCCGCGCCGGCGAGTCCGCCCTGATGGGCTTTCCCGGGTTGATGCGCACCGGGAAAGCCCATCCGGAACGCGAAACTAGCTGAGCACCATCACGACGACGCGGCGGTTCTGGGCCCGGCCTTCGCGCGTCTCGTTCGGGGCGACAGGGGCTTCCTGACCGTACGAGATCGTCGCCATGCGGTTCAGGGCGACGCCGTGCACGCTGAGGAACTTGCGCACGGTTTCCGCGCGCTTCTCGCCGAGCTCGTCGTTGTATTCCTTGGAGCCCGAATTGTCGGTGTGGCCCTGGATCTCCAGGTACACGTTCTTGTTGTCGCTCTTCAGCTTCTCAGTGAACTCCGAGAGGCGCTGCTCGGCTTCCGGCGAGAGGTTCGCGGCGTTGACCGGGAACTTCACGGAGTCGTCGCTGAGCACCAGGGCGTACTGGAACTTGCCCTCGGCCAGCTTGCCGGCCGCAATGGCGCGGTCCAGCGCGTCCTTGGAGGTCTTGTCGAGTTCGCCGATCTGGGTGTCGTGAGCGCTGACCCGCTCATTGACCTGCCCGACCTGGGTGTTGACGTACTTCTTGGTCGCGCAGCCGCTGACCGACAGGCCGCCCATCACCAGGGCGGCGGCGACCATCATCGTCTTCGTGCTTGCTATCATTTTCCATCTCGTCCGTAGTGGGTGCGAGACGTCCTGCAACGCTCGCGGACCCAATCTCGGCAGCCCAAACTGGGCTAAAGATGGGCGCGATTCCGGCGCTTCCGAGCCAAGCTAGACCATTGATACAGCTCGGCAATTCAGAGACTTCTATACCGCGCGCAAGTTCCGTGGGCGGTGTTTGGTTCCCGATAAAATTTATTCGTCGGAGGCTGCCGAAAGCCACGCCTGGAAGGCCCGCAGCGCCGGAGTCGGGGCCCTGGATTTCAGCCAGGTCAGCCAGTAGCGACCGGCGCTGACCTGAGTCTCGAAGGGCCGGATCAGCCGTCCTTCCTGCAAATGACGCTCGAACATCATCGGCGGCGCCAAGGCGACGCCTACGCCCTGCAGGGCCGCCTCGACCATCACCCAGGAGCTGTCGAACACCGGCCCGCGGATGGGCGGCGGGGACAGGCCGGCGGCGGCGAACCAGTCGGGCCAATCGGCGGCGCGGTAGCTGCGCAGCAGGGTCTGGCCGAAGAGGTCGGTGGGGTCGCTCAAGCGCTCGGCCACCGCCGGCGAGCACAGCGGGCTCATCGGCGCCTCGAACAGCGGGGCGGCCTCGGTGCCGTGCCAGGCCCCGTCGCCGAAGCGCACCGCGCAGTCCAGGCCCTCGCCCGCCAGGTCGGTGCGGTTGTTGTTGGTGAAGATGCGCAGGTCGACGAACGGGTGGGCCTCGCGGAACGCCGGCAGGCGCGGCAGCAGCCAGCCGACGGCGAAGGTGCCCACGACCCCGACGCTCAACACCTCCAGCACCCGGCCGCCTTCGAAGCGGGCCAGCACGTCGCCCAGCTTGTCGAACGAGTCGCGCACGCTGGGCAGCAGGGCCAGGCCCTCGTCGGTCAGCGCCAGGCCGCGCGGCAGGCGGCGGAACAGCGCCGCGCCCAGCCGGGCCTCGAGGCCCTTCACCTGATGGCTGACGGCGGCCTGGGTCACGCACAGCTCGATCGCCGCCCGCGTGAACGACAGGTGCCGGGCCGAGGCCTCGAAGGCGCGCAGGGCGTTGAGGGGCAGTTGAGCGCGGCTCATTAAGGATGACCCAAATTCAGCTAGGGGCTCCGCCAAGGTATCGTCGTTTGCGGGCGGCGCCAGCCCCGGGCAGGTTTCGCGGGCAAGGAGACCGACCCAATGCTTCATCGTCGCAAGTTCTTAACGGCCCTGGCGGCCGCGCCCGTTGTCATGCCCGCGCTGGCCCAGGCCGCCGTGTTCACCAGCGCGCCCAACTCCGCCCTTAGCTCACGTATTAACGAATTGGAGCAGCGCAGCGGCGGACGCCTGGGCGTGGCCGTGCTGGACACCCACGACGGCCGCCGGTTCGCGTGGCGCGGCGACCAGCGCTTCCGCATGTGCAGCACCTTCAAGATGCCGCTGGCCGCCGCCATCCTGCGTCGCGTCGACCAGGGCCGCGAGCGCCTGGACCGCCGGGTGACCTATGGCCGCGAGGTGCTGATGGGCAATTCGCCGGTGGTCGAGAAGCATGTGGCCGACGGCATGACGATTGGGGCGCTGTGCGAGGCGACGATCATCTGGAGCGACAACGCCTCCGCCAATCTGCTGCTGGATGCGCTGGGCTCGCCCGCCGATCTGACCCGCTTCCTGCGGGCGCTGGGCGACCAGACCACCCGCTGCGACCGCCGCGAACCGGAGCTGAACACCGGCGCCGACGACGACCCGCGCGACACCACCACGCCGACGGCCATCGTCGACACCTGGAAGACCCTGCTGACCGGCGACACCCTGTCGGCCGCGTCACGCAAGCAGCTGACCGCCTGGGTGGTGGCCAACCGCACCGGCGGCAAGCGCCTGCGCGCGGGTCTGCCGCGCGGCTGGAAGGTCGGCGACAAGACCGGCAACAACGGCCAGGACCAGACCAACGACATCGCGGTGATCTGGCCGCCGGGCAGGAAGCCGCTGTTCGTGTCGGCCTTCCACGACAAGGGTTCGGCGGATGATGACGTGCGCAGCGCCGTGCTGGCCGATGTGGCCCGGGCCGTCGTGGCGGCGGGGTTCGGGGCGTAGAGTTATCCACAGGGTGGGGCCCTAGCGCCCCCTCCGTCACGATGCGTATCCGCATCGCGCCACCTCCCCCGCAAGCGGGGCAGGAGGGTATGTCTTCTCCTCCCCCGTAAAACGGGGGAGGTGGCGCGGCGCCGATAGGCGACGTGACGGAGGGGGCGCTTTACGCCCATCCCATCCCCGCTCAGAAATCCACATTTCCCTTCCCCGGCAGCCCCTTACTCGAAAACACCCGTTTCCCCTCCCCGGCCCTCGGACCTGGCCCAGGCTCTAAGCCCATGAGCCAGACCCCCACGCCCAGCGCCTGGTGCGCACAGATCCAGGCCAAGCTGATGGCCGCCCTCGACGCGGCCTGGGCGCTGGCCGAGACCAGCGCCGACCCGGCCGTGATCGCCGCCGCCCGCGACAAGGCCCGCCTCTGCGGCCAGATGGCCTCGGACGCCCGCAAGATCGCGGCCCTGGTTCCCGAACAGAAACCCCGCCAGCTGCCCGCCCCGCTGATCGCCGAGGCCGCCCGCCAGCAGGCGCGCGACGCGGGCAAGCCGCCGGCCGCCCAGGCCCTGGCGATGCAGGCGGCGCTGAAGAAGCTCAAGCGGCGATAGGGCCGCGCCAGAGGGAGCTAAAGATGCCCACCGGACTGCATATGCTGGACCTGGCCCTGACACGGGTCGGCCAGCCCTACCGCAACGTGCTCGTGCCCAAGAACGACCCCGACTGGGCCGGGCCGTGGGACTGCGCGGAATTTGCCTCGTGGCTGGTCTTCCAGTCCGGCGGCGGCCTCTATGGCTGCACCGATCCGGACGGGCCGCCGGCCCTGACCGAGGCCTATACCGGCGCCTGGAAGACCGACGCCGCGCGCCGCGGCCGCAAGGTCTCGGTCGAGATCGCCGCCGCCACGCCGGGCGCCATCCTGCTGCGCTATCCGCCGACGGCCGGTCGCATGGGCCACATCGGCGTCAGCGACGGGCGCGGCAAGCTGGTCGAGGCTCACAGCACCGCCCAGGGCGTCACCCGCCATCACGACATCGCCGGCCGGCATTGGGACACCGGCGTCCTGATCCCCGGCTTCGACTACGAGACGGCCACGCCGGTCCCGGTCGAAAAGCCCCGCCTGCTCTACCGCATCGGCGCGCGGCTGATGCGCGTGGCCGTGGTCAAGGCGATCCAGACGGCGCTGAAGACGGTGGGGATCAGCCCCGGCCTGGTCGATGGCGCGTTCGGCCCCAACACCACCGCCGCCGTCGCCGCCTTCCAGGCCATCCACGGCCTGGTGGTCGACGGCCAGGTCGGCGCCGAGACGGCGGCGGCGCTGGGGGTTTCCCTGAAGTAGTCAGACGCGCCCGGGGCCTTCAGGTCCCGGGCGCGCTCATCCGATCAGAACGTCTCGCCGACCATCTTCTCGCTCAGCGCCCACAGGGCCTGGGCGTTTTTCGCATCCAGGGCGTAGCTGCGGACCCCGGCGCGGACCTGCGAGGCGTCGTCGACCAGCTCGGCCACATGGCAGTCCTCGCAATAGAGGCCGCCGACCTCGTCCACGGGCGCGACGACGCCGGCCCAGACGCTGGTGGCCGCGCCCTGCGGGATGGTCTTCCACTCGAAGGCGTCAGCGCCGGCCGCCTTGGCCTGGGCGTTCAGGTTCTCGATCATGCCCTGGATGAAGCTCGGGTCCAGGTGGCGGGCCAGCTCGGTCTGGATGCCGCCCGGATGCACGGCCACGGCGCGCACGCCGCGATCCTTGTGGCGACGGTCGAACTCGACGGCGAACAGGATGTTGGCGGTCTTGGAGCGGCCATAGGCGCCGAACGGCGTGTACTCGGTGGTCTCGAAGTTCGGGTCTTCCAGGTTCACGTCCGAGAAGCGGTGGCCCGACGAGGCCAGCGACACCACGCGCGAACCAGCCTTCAGCAGGCTGGCGATGCGGTTGATGAAGGTGAAATGGCCCAGGTGGTTGGTGCCGAACTGGGTCTCGAAGCCGTCGGCGGTCTTGCCCCGCGGGGTGGCCATGACGCCGGCGTTGGCGATGACCAGGTCGAAGCCGCGGCCGTCGGCCACGAGGGCGTCGGCGGCGGCGCGGACGCTGGCCAGGCTGGCCAGGTCCAGTTCGATCAGCGACAGCGAACCGCCGCTCTTGGCCGCCGCTTCACGGACGACGGCGGTCGCGCCTTCGGCCTTGGCGAGATCGCGGGCCGCGCCGACGACGTCCGCGCCGTGGGCGGCCAGGGCGCGGGCGGTCTCGACGCCCAGGCCGGCCGAGACGCCGGTGACCAGCACGCGCTTGCCCGAAAGATCAACGCCGGCCAGGACGTCGTCGGTGGTGGATTTGGCGCCGAATGGAGTGCTCATGGCTCTGTCCCTTGTTGTCCGAGCCGATCCGGAGGATTAAATGGAGGATGGCTCCGGATACATATTCGGAGGCACCCTCCGTTTTTCAAGGCCAATGTCCGAAGATTCCGAAATCAAGACGCGCAAGCCCCGCGCCGACAGTCTGCGCAATCGCGACCTGCTGCTGACCGCGGCCAAGGCGGCCTTCACCGAAACCAGCGCCGACGCGCCGCTGGAGGACATCGCCCGCCGCGCCGGCGTCGGCATCGGCACGCTCTATCGCCACTTCCCCACCCGCGAGGCGCTGGTGGCGGCGGTCTATGCGCGGGAGCTGGAGCAGCTGGCCAATGCGGCCGACAGCTTGCTGGCGCAGCGCGGGGCCGGTGAGGCGCTGGAGGCGTGGCTGGACCTCTTGATCGACTACATGGCCACCAAGCGCGTCGTGGCCGCCGCCCTGCAGGCCGATCCGGGCGAGGGCTCGCGCGTCTACGCCCAGGCTGGTGCGACCATCCTGCCGGCCCTGAAGCGCCTGACCGAAACCGCCCACGCCGCCGGCGACATCCGCGCCGACATAGGCTTCGAGGACATCCTGCGCATGATGAGCGGCCTCAGCGTCGGCTACGAGAAACCCGGCTGGGACGTGGGTGCGCGGCGGCTGCTGAGCGTGATGATGGCGGGGCTGCGGGCGGTTTAGGGTCCGGCGTCTTCACCGCGAAATCATCTCGCGGATACGGACGCCCAGCGCATCGACGGAGAACGGCTTGGTCAGGACGGCCATGCCGGGTTCGAGCTGGCCGTTCCCGATCAGCGCATTCTCGGCATAGCCGGTGATGAACAGCACTTTCAGATCCGGACGCTTCACGCGCGCGGCGTCGGCCATCTGCCGTCCGTTCATGCCGCCGGGCAGGCCGACATCGGTCACCAGCAGGTCGATGCGCACGTCCGACTGCAACACCAGAAGGCCGGCCCTGGCGTCCACGGCCTCGATCGAGGTGTAGCCCAGATCGTTCAGGACCTCGGTGACCAGCATCCGGACCGTGGGCTCGTCATCGACGATCAGGACCGTCTCGCCCTGCCCCGCCCGCTCAAGGGCCGCCGCCGCGGGCGCGACCGTGGGCTCGGCGTCGCCGCTGTGACGCGGCAGATAGATGCAGACGGTCGTGCCCATGCCGATCTCGGAATAGATCCGAACCTGGCCGCCCGATTGCTGGGCGAAGCCGTAGATCATCGACAAGCCCAGGCCCGTGCCCTGGCCCAGGGGCTTGGTGGTGAAGAACGGGTCGAAGGCCTTGGCGATCACCTCGGGCGACATGCCCGTGCCGGTGTCGGTGACGCATAGCGACACGTACTGTCCCGGCGGCAGGTCGTGCTTGCGCGCCGCCTGGTCGTCCATCCAGCGGTTGGCGGTCTCGATGGTGATGCGGCCGCCGACGGGCATGGCGTCCCGGGCGTTGATGCACAGGTTCAGCAACGCGTTTTCGAGCTGGGGCGGATCGACCAGCGTCGTCCAGAGGCTGGCGGCGCCGACCGTCTCGATATGGATGCTGGGTCCGACCGTGCGACGGACCAGTTCCTCCATGCCGACGACCAGCTGGTTCACGTCCGTCGGCTTGGGATCCAGGGTCTGGCGGCGCGAGAAGGCCAGCAGCCTGTGCGTCAGGGCCGCGGCCCGCCGCGCCGCGCCTTGGGCGGCGATCATGTAGCGATCCACGTCCGCCAGGCGCCCTTGGGCTATACGGCTTTGCATCAGCTCCAGCGAACCGGAAATCCCCGCCAGCAGGTTGTTGAAGTCGTGGGCCAGGCCGCCGGTCAGCTGGCCGACCGCCTCCATCTTCTGGGCCTGACGCAGCGCCTCCTCGGTGGCCATCAACTCGCCGACCGTGGCGTCCACGCGCTGTTCGAGATTGGCGTTGGTTTCGGCCAGGGCCTGCTGCGCACGAACGCGCTCGGTGACGTCGTAGCCGCCGACGAAGATCCCGACCACCACGCCCGCGTCATCGCGGATCGGCTCGTAGACGAAGTCGATGAACCGGTCCTCGGCGCCGTCCCCGCGATCCAGATGGATCGGCATGGCGCGGGCGGAGAAGGCCTCGCCGGTCGCATAGACTTGGTCGAGCAGTTCGTAGAAGCCCTGCCCGGCCAGTTCGGCGAAGGCCTCGCGAACCGGACGCCCGATGAAGTCGCGGGGTCCCGAGATCGTCAGATAGGCGTCGTTGACGTACTGGTAGACGTGATCAGGACCGCTGAGGATGCCCACGAAGCCTGGCATCTGCTGCAGCGACTGGCGCTGGCGTTCCGCCGCCAACGCCACGCGTAGGTCGGCCTCGCGGCGGGAGGTCTCGTCGCGGGCGATCTTCAGGAAGCCCTGCGGCTTGCCGTCGGCGTCGGCCGGAAGCGGATGCACCGAACCGTTCATGAAGACGCGGACGCCGGCCTTGGTGATGTGCCAGCGCTCGTCATTGGCGCAGCCTTCGCTGGCGGCGGTGACCAGTTCGCGCACGTCCACGCCCGCGGCGACGTCCTCCGGCGTGAAGATCAAAGCTGCGGGACGCCCCACGGCCTCGTCGGACGTCCAGCCAAAGATAGCCTCGGCGCCGGCCGACCAGCCGGTGATCACGCCGCCCGGATCGGTGGTGAAGATGGCGTGGTCCTTGGCCCCCTCGACGACCAGTCGCAGGCGTTCGTTGCTCTGCCGCAGGGCCTCGTCGGCGAGAACCTTCTGGGTCGTCTCGTTGGTGAAGATGAAGAGGCCGGCGGGGCCGCCGTCCTCGGCCAGGATCCGGGAATAGGAGAACGTCCACCAGGTGTCGGCCACGCCGCGATCGGTGGCCAGTTTCCACGGCAGGTCGTTGAAGCGCTTGCTGCGCCCGGCCATCGCGTCTTCGACGATCGGCATCGCCTGTTCCAGGGCGTCGGCCCACACTTCGTCGAAGCGCGCGCCCATGGCCCAATCCACCCGAGGGCCAAGCAGCGGGATGTAGGTCTCGTTGAAGAAGAAGTGCAGGTCGGGACCCCAGCACAGGATCATCGACTCCGGCGAGTTGACGACCAGGCTGAGCGCCGTCTTCAACCCCTGCGGCCATTGCGCGGGCTCGCCCAGGGGATGGGCGCTCCAGTCCCGCTGCAGAATGAGCTCGGTAGCGCGCCCGCCGCCCGTCAGGAACGGGGCGGAGTTCGGCGAATTGGCGGCCAAGATGAACTCCAACGACGTCGCGGGCTTAAGACGGTAACGGCGATAAGCTGGCGCCGATCCAAGGCTGCACCACGTCGCCTTCGACTCGGCAAGCTAGCGCGCCCCCAACTTGGGTGTCCGTCGCGAAGCTGACGCTCCACGCAAGGCGCCCCTAGTTCCCTTCCTCGTCGACATAGATCACCACCGGCTTGCCGCGCGACAGCGGCTCCCAGCCGGCGTCCATGGCTGACGCAATCGCCTTGGCGATGATGCGGACGGGGATCTGCGAGGGCTTCAGCGGCGGGGCGCTGAACTTGGGCTTGGGGCCGGGCGGAAACTCGATCAGCGCCTCGCGCTGGCCTTCCTTGTGCCGCGCGGCGATCACCTTGCCGTGGCGTTCGGACGGGTCGTAGTTCCACTGCGGCAGCCGGTGCAGGCGCCAGACATAGGGGGCGCCATCGATATCGATGTCGAACTCGACGGTGAGCTTGGTGGTTTTGGCCATGCGGGGGAATAACCCAGGGCGGCCGCAAGAAAAAGGGCCGCCTCCCCATCACCCTCTCTCATGGAGAGAGGGAGGGGCCCGCGCCGGAGGCGTGGGAGGGTGAGTGGGTAGGCGAAGCCCCTGGACGATCTAGGCGCGGTTGCGGGCGATGTGCCGGCGCGCCGGCTGAGGGTGTAACCACGCACCCTCCCACCGCGACGCGGCGGGCCCCTCCCTCTCTCTATGAGAGAGGGACCCACACGTTTTACTGCAAAGTCGCTCGACCGAACGACAGCGCTCCGTCCGCGACCCCGACGGCGATGACGCCGCCGTCCTCGATCTCGCCGGCCAGGAGCTTG
>Ga0209023_10000225_pt1 | contig 97581 bp, 91 predicted proteins | sample LakOneMetagenome_FD_187468 | JGI IMG/M metagenome (GOLD analysis project Ga0209023, IMG submission 187468) | Freshwater and sediment microbial communities from Lake Erie, Canada (SPAdes) (version 2) | ecosystem: Environmental > Aquatic > Freshwater > Lentic | place: Lake Erie, Canada... | reverse complement strand
CCATCTCCATCTGAACCTTGGTCATGTTCTGGATAGCGGCCAAGGCAATTCCGCGCCCGACCGGAACCGAGCCGGTAAAGCTGATCGCATCAATGCCGCGGTGTTCGACCAGCTTTTGCCCCACATCGCGGCCCGGTCCGGCGACGAGGTTGAAGAGGCCCGCCGGAATATCCTGCCGCGTGATGATCTCGGTCAGAGCGACGGCACTGGCGGGCGTCAGGTTGGCCGGTTTCCATACCACCGCGTTGCCATAGGCCAGCGCCGGGGCGATTTTCCACGCGGGCGTGGCCACGGGGAAGTTCCACGGGCTGATGATCGCCACCACGCCAACCGCTTCACGGCGCACGTCAATCTCGATGCCGGGGCGCACGCTTTGGGCGTGGTCACCGATCACGCGGAGGGCTTCGGCCGCATAGTAGGTGAAGAATTGGCCGGCGCGGTAAACCTCGCCCTTGCCCTCGGCCAGGGTCTTGCCTTCTTCGCGGGCGACAAGGGTGCCGATCTCGGTCGCGCGGGCCATCAGTTCGGTGCCGATCGCCATCAGCAAATCGTGGCGCTTTTGAATGCCAGCGGCCCACCACAGGGGCTGGGCGGCACGGGCGGCGGCAACGGCCTCGTCCAACTGGGCAGCGCTGGCCTGAGCGTAGTGGCCGATCACGTCGGTCAGGTCCGACGGGTTGATGTTCGGCAGCGTCTCGGCCCCGTCTTGCCAGTGGCCTGCGATATGGTTGCGGGTTTCAAGCGTCATGGTCATGTCTTCCTTTGGGCCTCAGGTCCGTGCCAGCGCATCAAATACCCGTTGCCGGGTCAAAACACCTGCTAGATCGCCGTCGGCGTGTCGCACTGTGATCGGCGCATCGCTGGAGGCCAGCGCGCCATAGGCGGATTCAATCGTTTGGTCAGAGGTGAGGACGATATCGCCCACCCCTTGCCCCGGAGCAGCCAGATCACCGCAGGTGACGATCCGCGCCCGGTTCACGTCGCGCACAAAGCGGGCGACGTAGTCGTCGGCGGGGGCCACCAGAATTTCGGGCCCGGTGCCGACTTGCCGCAGCAGGCCGTCTTTCAGGATGGCAATATGGTCGCCCAGCAAAAGCGCCTCGTCCAGATCATGGGTGATGAACACGATGGTCTTGTGCAGCCTTGCCTGAATGTCGCGCAATTGTAGTTGCATGTCATGCCGGATCAGCGGGTCGAGCGCGGAAAACGCCTCGTCCATCAGCAAGATCTCGGCGTCGGTCGCCAGCGCCCGCGCCAGACCGACGCGCTGCTGCATGCCGCCTGACAACTGCCCCGGAAAATGGTTTTCAAACCCGGCCAGCCCGACGAGCGCGATCTGCTCGGCCCCCTTGGCCTGCGCCTGCGCCTTGGGCAGACCGTCGATGATCAGCCCGTAGATCACGTTTTCCATCACCGTCTTGTGTGGCAAAAGGGCAAAGCGTTGAAACACCATCGAGATTCTCTTGCGGCGAAAGGCGCGCAGGTCGGCCTCGTTGAGGGTCAGCACATCGACATCGTCGACCAGAATCCGGCCAGCCGTCGGTTCAATCAGGCGGTTGAAGTGGCGGATCAGGGTGGACTTTCCCGAGCCCGACAGGCCCATGATGACGAAAGTCTCACCCGCGCGGATGTTCAGGTTGATCTCGTTCAGGCCAAGCACATTCTGGCTTTGCGCAAGAAGGTCGGTCTTTGACATGCCCGCGTTGACCTTGGCCAGCGCCACTTGTGGATTGGGCCCGAAGATTTTCGACACATGTTCAACGCGGATTTTGAACGGGCTTGTCATGGGTCAGTGCTCCAGCTTCAGGGAGGTCTGCATCCGCTTGCCATAGGACTGGGCAATCCGGTCGAAGATGATCGCCAGCAGAACGATGCCAAGACCGGCCAGCAGACCACTGCTGATTTGCAGCCGCTGGATACCTTGCAAGACCTGATAGCCAAGCCCGCCGGCACCGATCATCGAAGCGATGACGACCATCGAGAGCGCCATCATCGTGGTCTGGTTGATGCCCGCCAGAATGGTCGGCAGGGCCAGGGGGATCTGGACGGTGAACAGGATCTGCCCGGACGAGGCGCCGAACGCCCGGGTGGCCTCCACAATCTCGGCATCCACGCCGCGTATGCCCAGATTGGTCAGGCGGATCACCGGCGGGATGGCAAAGACGATGGTCGCCAGCAGGGCAGGGATCTTGCCCGGCCCGAACAGCATCACAAAGGGGATGAGGTAGACGAAAATCGGCATGGTCTGCATCACGTCCAGCACCGGCAGCGTGATCGACTGCATCCGCTTGGAGCGTGACATGGCCACGCCGATCGGCAGGCCTATGATAACTGCCAGAAGGGTTGCCACCACCATCAGCGCGATGGTCGCCATCGCCGCGTCCCACACGCCGATCAGGCCGATGCAAAAGGTCATAACGGCGACCGAAAGTGCCACGGTCCAGCGGCGCGAGGCGGCATAGGCCAGCGCCGTCAGCACCAGAAGAACCGCCCACCACGGCAACCATTGCAGGATTTTTTCCATCGCCAGCAACAGTTTGAGGACGGGCAGAAAGATCGCCTCAAGCGTCTGGCCATAGTCGGTGACGATCTGGTTGAAGCCGGTATCTATCGTGCGGCCAAAGGCGCGGACATCGAAAAATTCGGGAAAGCCTTCGGCCACGGTGGTTCCTCCGGTTGCGGGAAAGGGGGCAGCGATGGCGCTGCCCCGCGTCAGGTTACAACGAGGCGCGCACCTTGTCGGCCACGTCGGCGGGAACCCACTTGGTCCAGATCGATTCGTAGTTCTTCAGAAAATAGGTTGCGACCTCGTCGGTGGTGGCGCCGTTGGTGTCGCCCCAGGCCAGAACCGTGCTGATGTCATCGTTCGGCACCTGCATTTTGCTGAGGAACTCGGCCACATCCGGCGCCTGCGTTTTCAGCGAGGTCACGACAGCCACCGCCACCTCGCCCTTGGCCCACCCGCTGACCTTGGGGTTGCTGCAATTGGCATCAACAAGGCACTTGTAGTTTTCCTTGTCAAATGGCGGGGTTGCCATCAGGACCATGTGGTATTTGCCGATCACATCGGTCGGACCCCAGTAGTAGCCGATGAAGGGCTCTTTGCGCGAAACAGCCTTGGCGATCGAGGCTTTCAGCGTCTCGCCAGAGCCCGAAGGGAACAATTCCCAAGTGTCGGCCAGGCCCAGGGCCTTGAACAGGTTGTTGGTGATCGGCTCGCAGCCCCAGCCCGGAGGGCAGGCATAAAGGCGCCCCTTGTCGGGGTTGGAGGGATCGGCAAAAACCTTCCAGTTGGCCTTCAGATCCTCGATCGACTTGATCTCCGGGTGGGCTTTGGCGATGTAATCGGGGATCCACCAGCCCTCTTCCCCGCCCGAGGCGAAGATGTCGGACGCCTTGTAGACGTTGCCCTTGGTCTGCATCTGGTCCCAGATCGACTGGGCGGTCGAGACCCAGAGCTCGGGCGCGACATCAGGCTGGCCCTTGGTCAGCATCGAAGTGGCCGTCGGCACGGTGTCGCCGGGAATGAGTTGAGCATCGCAGCCATAGCCGGCGGCCATGATTTTTTGGGTAACATGTGCCAGGGTGCCGGCCGACAGCCAGGTCATCTCCGCTATCGTCACAGTGCCCGCCTTGCCGCAGTCTGCGGCCTTGGCGGAACCGGTGGCGGCAAGTGCCATCGTGCCCAGCAGCACGGCGCTAGTGAGTTTGAATAGGAATTTCATTCTATCTCCCGTTTGGCAGGTTTGCCGGACCTGTGGTCCAGGCCGGTCCATGGCTCGGAAAGTAGAGCGCACACAAATTTCAATCAAACGAATATGAATTAAATGAATTTCAACTAAATTGAAATCAGATCGCAATCCGTGCGAGCAGTGCGTCATCTATGAAGACGCCTTCGACCTCTGTCCGCTTGCGGTTGGCCTTGCGTCTCGACCCGGGCAGACGCGCGCCGGGTTGATCGGTGATCGAGCCCGCAAGGCGCTGCAGGCTTTGGGCAAAGACGGCGCCAGAAAACCCTGCCGGGTCCAGGGCGATAAAACATTGTCCGGTGCCGGGCGGCCCTCCCGCCGTGCCCGAAAACGGGCTGGCGTCCTGGCTGAGGTTGGCGCCGGACAGGGCGGCGGCCAGAATTTCCACCATCAACCCCAAGCCAAACCCCTTTGGCCCGCCGGTGGGCAGCATTGACCCGCGCAGGGCCTCTTCGGCGACAGTTGTGGGCCTTCCCTCGGCGTCCAGTGCCCAGTTCGGCTCGATCGGTTCGCCTTTGCGGGCGCGTAGCAAGATTTCCGACTTGGCAACGATGCTGGCGGATTGGTCGATCACCAGAAGTGCCCCTGCGTCCCCATCCGGCACGGCAATGGCAAAGGGGTTGGTGCCGATCACCGGAACCTTGCCGCCAATCGGTGCGATAGAGGCGGGCGCGTGCGTGAAGCACAGCCCGATCAGGCCCTGTTCGGCCAACCGCTCGGCATGATGCCCCAACACACCGCAGTTATAGGATCGGTGCAGGGTCAGCGCGGCGATCCCGCAATGCCGGGCCGCATCGGTAAAGGCGCTCCACCCCGCATCAATCGCGGTATGGGCAAAGCCGTTGGCCGCATCGACGCGGATGCTGCCCGGTCTGGGACGCGAGACGGCAGGTTCGGCCAGACCCAGCACCTTGCCGCAGCGCAGATGTTCTGCATAGATCGGCAGATACAGCAAGCCGTGGCTGCGGATGCCGTCCCGCTCCGCCAGACGGATCGAGCGGGCGACGGCAGAGGCTGCCGCTGAGGAAGCACCTGCCTGCGCAAGCACTCGGCACGCCAGCGCCTCGACCTCCTCCAAATTGAACTGCTTTCCGGTCATGGCTCGCTCCTGTCCTGCCATTGGCAGTTAGCAATTTGACCCGCTTCAGCCAAACGACTATTCCTTGACTCTGTTTCAGAACTATTGAAGTCCGCCATGATCCGCACCGAGGCTTTGCGCGTCTTTGTCACCGTTGCCGAATGTGGCAATATCCGCGATGCGGCGGACCGACTTTTTCGCACGCAGTCGGCCATCTCCATGACCCTGAAACAGGTCGAGGATCACCTTGCCGCGCCGCTGTTTGAATCCGACCGCAAGCACAATCTGACCGACTTGGGCCGATTCGTGCTGGGGGTGGCCAAGGTGCTGCTGCGCGATCACGATACGGCGATTGACCTGATCGAGGAATATGCCTCGGGGGCCAGCGGCAGGCTGCGCATCGCCTCGGTGCCCTCAGTAGCCGCGCTGTTGATCCCGGACATGCTGGCGCGGTTTCTGGCCGACAGGCCCACCGCCGAGATTGATCTGGTAGACACCGACAGCGCCGACGTTCGCCGTCTGGTGGCGACGGGCCAGGCCGACCTTGGCATCGCCAGTGCCGCCCCTGCAGAAGGTGGCCTGGTCAGCGTGCCGATTTTCGAAGACAGCATGCAGGTGGTCTGCCCGGCAAACTCATCTTTGGGCCAACAGGCCGGGCCCCTGGACTGGCGCGATCTGGAGGATGTTCCGCTGATCCTGAACGAGACAACGCGCGCCATTCAGTCGGCAGAGTTTCAGGCGCTTGCGGCCAGGACCAAACTGCGGGTGCGCAACGTCACCTCGCTTTTGGCCATGGTGAGGGCAGGGGTCGGGGTCACACTCTTGCCGGGGCTGGCCACGGTGGGTCTGCCGCTGACGCTGGTCGCACGCCCACTGAGTGACCAAAGCTGCCGCAGACAGGTCTGCCTCTTGCGCCGGGAGAACCGGGTACAAAGCCCGCTGGCGGCGTCGTTCCAGCAAGATTTCATCACAGCCATCGCGGCGGCAACCGAAAGGCTCAGCTTCGTCTCGGTTTTCAAGGTCTAGCGAAGGCCGCACCTTCTGGTGCAATGGCTTGGACAGGTCGGATCCGTCGCCGCGTTGTCAAAATCGTGCGGCGCCCGTCCACCCGTCGCGGGTCAGTCCGGCCGTCGGTGCGCGGTAGTTCGGCTTGTGCGCTGTCAGCCCCTTTGGCTGGCGTTCAGCCCTGGTCAAGCACCCGTCGGTTTGTCCAGCCCCAAGGCGCGGGTTCGCGTCTTGGACCATCGGCTGACCAGATGGTCCACCATCAGTCCCATGAATGCAACGGCGAGCCCCAGAACAAGCCCCTTGCCGACATCGGTCGTCGACAAGGCCCGCTGCATCTCTTGCCCCAGATCTTGCGTGCCAATGAAGGCCGCAATGATGACCATGAACAACGAGAACATCACCGATTGGTTCACCCCGACCATGAGTGTTGGAAGGGCCATAGGCAGTTGCACCTTCCACAAAAGCTGTCGGCGGTCGGCGCCTGCCATGGCCGCCGCCTCGACCAATTCAGGAGAGACGCCGCGCAAACCCTCTATCGTATAGCGCACGAGCGGGACGGCGGCGAACAGGATCACGGCACCCACTACCGCCACGTCATTGACGCCAAACAGCATGATGACCGGGATCAGGTAGATGAAGCTGGGAAAGGTCTGCAGCGTGTCGCAGACCAGCAGAACCCGCGTGGCGCGGCTTTCACTTCTGGCGCCCCAGATACCCAAGGGGAAGCCCATCAGCGCGGCCAAAGCGACAGAGACGATGACAGTATAGACGGTGATCATCGCTCGGTCCCACCAGCCGGTCATGGCGATCAGTCCAAAGAAGCCCAGGCAGATCAGAGCCGATCTCAGGCCCCCGACCGCATAGCCCAAAGCCATCAGCAGGCACAGAACCGTGGTGAAGGGCAGCCACAGAAGCCCATCACGGAAGGGGATCAGCACCCATGTGATCAGGAACCAGCGCAGCCATTGCGAAACCGGGTCGATCAATCGGATCAGGAAATCGACTCCTGCGTCGATGGGCCTGGCGACCGAAAAGGCATCCGCCCGCGCGATCTGGCTGAACCAGGGGTTCAGGCTGGCCAGCGCGAACGCCAACACCATGAAGGCGGCCCAGATCACAAAAACTCTGTGGCGCTGGTGCCACGGCGTTCCGCGTTCGAAATGTCTGGGCTGCTGAACTGCCCAGGCCCGCGAAATGCGGTCCAGCGTGACGGCGATCAGCACAATGGTGATGCCAATCTCGAATGACAGGCCGATTTTCAGCGATTGCATCAGTTGCAGCAGCTTTTGCCCAAGGCCAGGCATGCCGATGAAGCTGGTCAGCACCACCATGGCGAGACATTGCATGATGACCTGATTGACGCCGACCAGGAGATCATTGCGCGCCGTGGGCAGGCGCACGCGCGTCAGCATCTGCCAGCGGGTGGCGCCAGACATGAAGCCGCTCTCCACGACGTTCTCGGGCACTTTCTTCAGGCCAAGCACGGTCATGCGGATCATCGGCGGCACGGCAAAGACAATGGTGGTGATGGCCCCCGCCTTGGGGCCCACGCCCACAAAGACCACGACCGGGATCATATAGGCAAACTGCGGCAGCGATTGCGCGATGTTCAAGAGCGGGTTGAGCAGACGTTCAAGCAGCGGGGCACGCCAGGCCAGAATGCCAAGCCCAAGGCCGATCAGGAACGTGATGGGGGCCGCGATCAGGATGACCGACAGCGTCTGCATCGCCCATTCCCACTGGCCCATCACCGCGATCCAGACAAAGGTGCCCGCCGAAAACAGTGCCAGCCGCCAGCCTGCAAGTGCATAGGCCACGCATCCCGCCGTGATGGCAAAGGTTGTCCAAGGCAGCGGCTCAAGATACGGCCAGCGGTTCTTGCCGTAGAAAAGATTGCCGGTGATATCCAGCAGCGTCTCGATCCCCGAGGCGAAAAAACGGGTGACGGCCATCAGGCCAAGGTCATTCTGCGCAAAGGAAAACGTTGCGTTCAGCCAATCGGCAAAGGGCCAGACCAACCAATTTGCCGGGCGCATCAGGGCGGCGGGCAGGATGTTGTGGGCCAGAGCCAGTAACACCGCCAGCGCCAGAAATGCCAATGCACCTGTGCGCTGCGTCGTCATGCGGATGCTCCGAACAAGATGTCGAGTGCGGCCTCCCGGTCCAGCACGCCGATGACGCGTCCATCTGATTCGCCCACCGGGATCAGCGAGCGCGGGTCAGATGCGATCTGTCGCGCCAGCATATGGAGCGTGGCGTCGGCTGTCAGCGTTTGCCCATCGGCAGTGCCGGGCCGAGCCATCGAGCGGGCGCGGATCACGCGCGATTTTTCAATCTCTTCCGTGAACTTTGCGACATAGGGCGTCGCCGGGTGCAGCACGATCTGATCGGGCGTGTCGCACTGTTCGATCGCGCCGTCCTTCATGATCGCGATCCGGTCGGCAAGCCGCAATGCCTCGTCAAAATCATGGGTGATGAAGACCGAGGTCTTACCCAGAATCCGCTTCAGCCGCAGAAACTCGTCCTGCATTTCGCGCCGGATCAGCGGGTCAAGCGCGGAAAAGGGTTCGTCCAGAAACCAGATATCAGGTTCGATCGCCAGACTGCGGGCAATGCCGACGCGCTGCTGCTGACCGCCCGACAGTTCCCGCGGAAAGTGGTCCTCGCGCCCTTTGAGGCCGACAAGTTCGATGACTTCCAGCGCCCTGTCGCGGCGGGTGTGGCGATCTTGACCGCGCATTTCCAACGGAAAGGCTACGTTATCCAGCACAGAGCGATGTGGCAGAAGCCCAAAGCTTTGAAACACCATCCCCATCTTGCGCCGGCGCAGGTCGATCAGGGCGCGTTCGTCCATCTTGGCGATATCCTCGCCATCGACCAGAACCGTGCCGCCGGTGATGTCGATCAACCGCGACAGGCACCGCACCAGGGTGGATTTGCCCGAGCCGGAAAGGCCCATGACCACAAGCATCTCACTCTTGCCGATATCCAGCGAGACGTCGCGCACGGCGGCGATATAGCCGTCGCGCTGCATGTCCGCAAAACTCGCCGAGGGCTTTTTCGTGGCGAAGTAGGCTTCTGGCTTGGGGCCATAAAGTTTCCACACGTTGCGGCAGGAAATCACGGGTTGGGCATCGGACACGAGGTGGGCTCCGGTATGTTGAAATCTCGCCCAGGGAAGCCTGGGCGAGATCGGGTCGATCAGGTGAAGATCATTCCGTCCAGGGTTTCCATACGGCTTCGTTGGCAGCCAACCACTTCTTGGCGGCGTCCTCCGGTTCCATTCCGTCAACGTCCACCATCTTGGCCATTTCAGCCAGTTGTGGGTTGGTGAAGTTCACCTTCTTCAGCACGGCATAGGCTTTGGGCCATTTCTTCTCCATCCCGGCCCAGGCGGCTTTCTTCAGATAGCCGTTGCCGGGGAAACCACAGTCATAGGTCGCATTGGGGTTCACACCCAATTCGGGTTTGGTTTCGCAGCCGTCAAAATACTTGGGGAATTCCACGAACTCGCCCTTGTAGACCGCGTCGATGAAGTTCGGGGTCCAGTTGAACACCACGATCGGCCGCTTGTCCTTGGAGGCCGCAGCGATTTCGGCCCAGAGGGCCGACGCAGAGCCCGCGTTCACCAGCGTGAAGTTCATGCCCAACGCGGCGATCCGGTCGCCGTCGTGCATTTGCCAATCCACCGGGCCGCCCAGATAGCGCCCTTTGCCGCCGGTTTCGGGCGTCGCAAATTTGGCCGCGCAGGCGTTAAGCGCCTTCCAATCGGGCAGGCCGGGGCAAACGTCCTTGTCCCAATCGGGGATCCACCACTCCTCACGGGTGACGGCTTCCATAGTGCCCGCGTCCACAATGCCGCCTTTGGCGAGGGCGGCCTTAAAGGCAGCACCAAAGGTGGCCTCCCAGACCTCGGTTTCCAGTGTCACGTCGCCCAAGCGGATCGATTCATAGACGGCCTGGCTGTCGGTGGTGACATATTCGACCTTGTCACCGATCGATTCCAGGATTCCGCCGACCACGCGGCTGTCGACAATCTGGCTCGACCAGTCGTGCAAGCCAATCGTCATGGAATCGGTCGAGTCCTGTGCGAATGCGGCCGAGCAAAGCGCCAGCAGCGCTGCGCCCGACAAAAGGATACTGCGATGTTTCATAAAAGCTCCCTGTTCCTGGTGTCCCGCCGCGATACATGCCGGGCGGATTGTGCGAAAACCTCTGTTTTCTGGCCAAAGCCTAACAACACGATGTGAACGAGTAAGACCTGCAAAGCGAACGAACTGGATTAGTTTGTGAAAAATTGTTAACGGAGAGGAATGTCCACACCGCCCCGGCCCAGCCGACTGCCCCATATCCTGATCATCGAAGATGATCCGGTGACGCGTGCCACTTTGGGCAGCTATCTTGACAGCCACGGCTATCGGGTGTCCGAGGCAGACAGTGCTGATAAAGCCGAGCGCATTCTGGCGGAGATGGGCGCTGATCTTCTGATCATCGACATCAATCTGTCGGGGAAGGACGGGTTGGAAATCACCCGTGAACAGCGCGCCTTGTCCGAAATCGGCATCATTCTGGTTTCGGGCCGCACCGATGACGTAGACCGAATCGTCGGGCTTGAGCTGGGTGCAGACGATTATGTCTGCAAGCCCTTCAACCGACGCGAGCTTCTGGCCCGGATCAAGAACCTTCTGCGGCGGACCACCGCGATGCGGCGGATGGGGCGCAGGATCTACGGCTTTGATGGCTACACGTTTGATTCAGTATCGCGTCAACTCCGCAACAGCGCAGGCGAAGCCATCGCGCTGACCCGCGCAGAATATGAACTGCTGCGACAATTGATCAGTCATCCCGGCGAGGTCTTGAGCCGCGACCGGCTGAGCCTTGGCGTCACGCATCGTGGCGAAGACAGCGCTGGCCGCACGATTGACGTGCTGATCCGTCGCTTGCGCACAAAGATGGGCGATGACCCCAAGGCCCCGCGCATCATCGGCACTTCGCATGGCGAGGGCTATGTGTTTACTGCGCAACTGGACTAGCCAGGTTTTTCAAACCATCGACCATTCTGGCCCGAGCCTTGGAAACGGCGCGGTTCAAAGTCTGTAGGCCCAAGATCTTGCCATTGGCGGCATTGTCTTCCATCCGCTGCAGCGCTTCAACAAGGTCCGGCAGGGCAAAATTGCCCGCAGCCCCTTTCAGACGGTGGGCGCAAGCGTAAACCTGCTGGGCATCGCCTAGATTTGCGGCACTTTTGATGGCCGCCATTTCCTGAACCATTGTCTCAAGGAACAAACCCGCAAGAACGGCGCTCTTTGCGGCACCCAGGTCCCCGACCAACTCGCCCAAGACAGAGGGGCCCGCCTGGGGCTCCGGCGCGACTTTGCCAGCCAATCGGGACAAGGCCTCGGCGAGACGGTGCGGTGCCACGGGCTTTGCCACAAAATCATCCATGCCAGCCGCAAGGTGCGCTTCGATATCGTCGGTCAGCACATGCGCCGAGATGCCAATAATCGGCAGCGACGAAATTCCGGGATCCTTGTTGGCGCGAATGGCTTGCGTTGCTGCCCGTCCGGTCATGCCCGGGAGATTCACATCCATCAGGATGGCGTCGAAGGTCTGGTGCGGCAAAAGTTCCAGCGCTTCTTCGGCAGACCCTACATGGACTGCTTTATGTCCCATCTGCTCGAGAAAGCTTTGGGTGACCATCTGGTTGATCGCATTGTCTTCAACCACCAGAATCTGCAGGGCGCGCACGTCCGGCAGTTCCGTTCGATCAACCGCAAGCTCTGACGGATCAGCTGCGGCAAGCGGAACGGTAAGAGTAAACGACGTACGCCCCGGTGCGCTTTCAAGCGAGATCGTGCCCCGCATCAGGTCTGCAAACTTGGCTGAGATTGCAAGTCCGAGGCCAGTGCCGCCATAGCGCCGAGCGGTCACGGCATCCTCTTGCTCGAAGGCTTCAAAAATCCGGGCCTGCGCTTCGGGTCTGATGCCGCGTCCGCTGTCGGTCACGGTAAAGGCGTACAACCCCTGAGATGTCAGCGCCACCCGCAGGCTGACTGCGCCCTGGTCGGTGAACTTCACCGCGTTGGACAAAAGGTTGAACAAGATCTGCCGCAGCTTCGGCTTGTCGCCCAAAACGACGGGCGGTAAGTCGGCAGTTTCCAGTGTCAGGTTCAGACCCTTTTCGACAGCGCCAGCCTGCATCAAGACCACGACGCTCTCCAGAAGCTGCACTAGGTCAAAGACCACCGGGGTTTCACGCATGCCGCCGATTTCGATCTTGGAAAAGTCCAGCACATCATTCAGAATCGTCATCAGGCCTTCGCCCGAGGCTTCGGCGGCCTTGAGGTAAGACCGCTGGCGTCCTGTAAGCTTGTCGCGCGACAGGCTGCGGATCATGCCGAGAACGCCGTTCATCGGTGTGCGGATTTCGTGGCTCATCATGGCAAGGAATTCGGATTTGGCACGGTCTGCCGCTTCTGCCTTTGACCGCGCGACATCATGGGCCGCCACTTCGGCCTGCAAGACCTCCGTCTGTTCGGATACAAGACGCCGCAACTCATTGCGGTGGCTACGCAATTCAACCAGCGTGCGCGACTTTTCCTCTTCCAGCGCCAGCTTGGCTATGGCCTGGGCGCGGAAAACCTCGAACGCGCGCTCCATGCGCGTGATCTCATCCCTTCCGGTCGGCACGACCTGAGTGTCGAGTTTGCCATCCGCCAGATTGCCCATCCAGCCCGAAAGCCGGTCGATGCGGCGAATGATGTTGCCCTGAATATAGAACCACAGAACAGCCAGAGAGATGGCCAGAACCACCACAGCCGCCCAGCCGTAGGACAGTTGGGTGGCGCGGATTTCGTCCATGGCCTGTGCGCCCGTCGCCCTGGCCCTGTCTTGCGAGGCATTTGCAAGGGCTGCGGCCTGATCGTCCAGCACCTTGGCAGAGCGCTGCAAGGATGTCTGCAAATCACCAATCCGCGACTGGATGGCAAGGATATGTCCGGCCGTGGAAACGATATTGTTTGGATCATCAGGCAGATCAGACTGGCCCATGGCGGCCAGAAGGTCCCGCGCTTGCGCGGCTCGCTGAGGATCATGGATTTCGCGCACACGGCGCGAGATGATCTGCATACGGCTGGCCAGTTGACCTTTCAGATCGCTCAACTGTTGCGGCGTCGTCAGGCCAGGTATCCGGTTCAGCAGCAATCCCGCCTCGGCGACGCGCGACCGCATTTCAGTCATCAGGCCCAGCTCGAACAGATCCACCTCGATCAGCTTGTCCAGGGCACCGAGCCGCGCGGTCGGGTTGTCGGGAGTGTCCTCCATCCCGTACAGGTCCGAGATCGTCGCGGAGGTCGACATTTCGGCATTGGCGACCAACGTATCCGCCACCCCGATCAGATCATCGGCGGCTTTCAGGGCCACCTTCAGGTCATGCGTCTCGGTCTCGGCCAGGGCAATTCGCTGACGGACCAGCGTATCCAGCGCGCTGATATCCTGACGGATCTGCGCCACAGTCCGCACCATCACCGTCGCATCTTGAGTGTTATGCGAGGCGAACCGGGCCAACCGCGCTGTCAGGGCATCAACCTGTGACGACAAAAAGGCGGTATGGCTCAGCCGCTCCGCCTCCGTTGTGACGTTGGCCAGTTCCGGGGCCACCGCCACGATCCGCGCGGTTTCCTCGGCATAGCCGCGCACCTCGGCAATGGCGGGGATGGTTTCGTTGATCACCTGATCGAGGTTGCGCGACACGCCCCCCAGTTTGACCCAGCCAAACAGGCCCGTGATCGCCGGAAGCCCGGCAATGATCAAGAAGGCCAGCAAAAGTTTGCCACCAAGGCTGGTGAACGGGTTGATCGCCTTCATCGCGTGCCTTCCGCTTGACCTTGCAGGCGCCTGGATCGAACCTACACGCCGAACCGCCATGCGGAAGGGAAATCATGGGCAGGCTATTGGGTCAAATGCTGTTGAGCGTTACATTCGCCGTGATCGGCCCGCCCGTCTTGGCCGAGACTTGGGCTCTGGATGTCCGCTCGGTGCCCTTCGACTATTCCAGCCCCGCAATTGCAACCAACTATCAGCCCTTGGAGAAGGCCGCCCGAAAATGGCGAATCTGCGTGGCCTATCCGCATCTGAAGGACGCGTATTGGCTGGGGGTAAACTACGGCATGGTTCAGGAGGCAACCCAGTTGGGCGTCGGCTTTCGCCTGGTCGAGGCCGGTGGCTATCCCAACCTTGACCGTCAGATCGCGCAGATCAAGGCCTGCGTTGCGGCCGGGGCGGATGCCTTGATCGTCGGGACGGTATCCATGGACGGGCTGACGCCGACCCTGGTCGAGATTGCCAGGTCCATGCCGATCATCGCCGCCGTCAATGACATATCCGATGCCGGCATTACCGCCAAGGCCGGCGTTTCATGGCGTGAAATGGGTCATGCCGCCGCTGAGGTCATCGCGCAGGCCCATCCCAAGGGCAGTGCCCCCGTGCGGCTGGCGTGGTTTCCAGGCACCAAAGGCGCTGGCTGGGTGCAGTTTGTCGAGGAAGGGTTTCGAGAGGGGTTGGCCGACAGTTCAGCCGAAATCGTCGTGGTCAAATATGGCGATACAGGCCGCGAGATCCAAGTGAACCTTGTCGAAGAGGCTCTCGATGCACATCCGGATATCGACTATCTCGTCGGCAGCGGACCGATGGCAGAGGCCGCAGTATCCATCTTGCGCGAGCGCGGGCTTACCGGTCGCATCGGGATCGTTTCAGATTATATGACGCCTGCAGTCCTGCGCGGCATAAAGCGGGGGAAGATCCTTGCCGCACCGGATGACTTCCCGGTCCTGCAGGGAAAGCTGGCCATAGAACAGGCTGTCCGCGCCATTGAAGGCAGCCTTTCAATTCGCCACGCAGGCCCCAGGATTGCGGTTGTAACAGCGGAATCCGTGAAGGGGATCGATCCGAACGGCACCGTCGCCCCGGCAAGCTTCATCCCCGTTTTTGATGCGGAGTAATCGGCATGGCACTGTCGGACAAAACCAACTGTAGGAGCCCCTGAAGAACCTCCTGTTTTCGGCCTGATCTGATAGACGTGGGTTACCCGACGAGGGGCCATCGCAATGCCGAGGCAGCCGGCCATTCCCGGCCTCAAGCACGCGATGAAGACGAAGCAGATGCGGCGGGAGCTGTTCCTTTTGGTGTGGTGCCCGGGGGCCGGTCGATGGCTTTGATCGACCCCCCATCCGAACACAGGCCCGAAGGGCGGGCGCCCGCCGAAGCCGCTGGAGACGATTCTGCGGGCCTACTGAATTCAGAACTGGCACGCGCTGAGAGACCCGATGGCGGAAGAGACGCTCTACGAACGCGAGGCGATGCGGCGGTGGTCGCGATCAAGGCCGACGCATGCCCATGTGACCACGGCCGCCAAGACTATCGAGCGGCGCCTGCGCGCGATGATCGAGGCGGAATATTCCGATCACGGAACTTTTGGCGAGTAACACGGCACTGTGAACGCAGACGCCGAATTTGTTTGGGTTCTGGGTCCGATGGACGGCACAGCGGCCTTTGTGGCCGAGATTCCGGTTTTTGGTTGCCCGATCGGCCTTGCCCAGATCGGCCGCCTCTTGGTCGGCATCATCGAAACTCCGATGACCAGCGATCTCTGGTCCGGCGTCGCCGGCGACAAGGCGGAGCGCAACGGCATGGCAATCCGCACGCGGCCCTGCCCTGATCCAGCGCCGGGCATCAGGTTGCAAAGCCGCCCGAGAGCCCCCTCCGGCGTCCTTGCAAATTCACATCCCGGCCGCGGACCAGGTTACCGCCGCGCGTTTTGACAGGCGCCGAAGGCTCTCTCCAAGGCAAGGCACAGCATGTCGGCCTCTGTCAGTCCGAAGACCATTGGTGGCTTGAACTTGAGGACGTTGTCGAAAGGTCCATCCGTCGAGGCGAGAATTCCCTGCTGGCGCAGGTGATTGACGATGAAGGACGCCTCGTTGGCGGCCGGTTCCAACGAGCTGCGATCGTGAACCAGTTCGATTCCGGAAAACAGCCCACGGCCTCGCACATCGCCGATGATCGGATAGCGGTCGGCCATCTCGGTAAAGCGATCAATCATGTGGGCACCTGTTGTCAGAGCCTTGGCCTGAAGGCCCCCAGTTTCGATTACATCCAGAACTGCCAGGCCCACGGCCATCGAGACGGGATTGCCGCCGAAAGAGTTGAAATACTCCATGCCGTTGGCAAAACGTGCCGCCAACTCCGGGGTCGTCACCACCGCGCCCAAAGGATGGCCGTTGCCAATCGGTTTGCCCATGACCACGATGTCCGGCACGACGCCCTGCAACTCGAACCCCCAGAACGCCGAGCCCACGCGGCCAAAACCGCATTGCACCTCATCGGCAATGCAGATGCCCCCTTGGGCGCGGACATGATCGTAGGCAGCCTTAAGGTAGCCATCGGGGTAGATCACCTGCCCGCCAACCCCGGAAATCGACTCGGCGATGAAGGCGGCCGAGCCGGTACCCGACTTGGCGTTGACCGCATCGACGCATCGCCCGACATCCGTTGCATAGGCACGACCAGTGGCCTCGGACAGTCCCTTGTGCGGCCCGCGATAAGGGTCGGGGAACCGGGCAATCTCGACGAAGTCGGGTTGCGGGTAGCCACCCTTGCGCTTGAACTTGTAGGGGCTGATATCGACCATACCGGCGGAATTGCCGTGATAAGCCCAATCCAGAACAACCGTGTTCTTCTTGCCGATCGCGGTTCGTGCGATGCGCAGCGCAAGCTCGTTCGCTTCGGTCCCCGAGTTGACGAAATAGGCCACTTTCAGGTTTCCGGGCAGCTTTGCGGTCAGCCGATCCGAGAAATCGAGCATCAGATCGTTCAGATAGCGGGTGTTGGTATTCAGAATCGCCGCCTGCCGGGCGAGGGCAGCCACAACGTGGGGGTGGCAATGGCCGACATGAGTGATGTTGTTGACCGCATCAACGAATTTTCGGCCGGTGTGGTCAATCAGATAGGCACCCTCGCCACGGACAATCTTGAGCTTTTCGAGATAAGAAATGGAAAGCGATGGGCCGATCGACTTTGCACGCCGAGCCAAAAGGCGCGCTGGAGGCGCGGGGTCGACCACAAAACTTTCTGGCGCGAGTCGCAGGATCAGGTTCGCGTCGATGCAGATGCCCGACCACACCTCCCACAGGCTGTCATGCCCGACGCCGAAGAAATTCCCGGACTGTGACAGCATGTCGGTCATGATCTGAAAGTGGACATGCGCCGACCAGCCGCCGTTTTCGTGCCAATCGCCCAGATGTGCGATCAGATCGCCGGCCGCGACGTGCTGACCGGGCGACAGCAGACCGGGCAGCGTGTCCGCAAGATGACCATAGAGGGTGAAGAACGACGATCCATCTGATGTCTGATGTTCGAGGATCAGGGTATGCCCGTAGTCCAACGGGTCGGCGTTATAGGTGACGGACCGGACTTTTCCCGGCAAGGGGGCATATACCGGCGTTCCCGCCCTGGCGAAAACGTCGATGCCCAGATGCCGTGTCCGTCGCTCGGGGCTTGCTGCATCAGCGAACTGGTCGGTGGCATAGACGTTGCGGTTTTCTCCATAGCTGCCAAGGCCGTAGAAGGCGACGTTTTCGGGCAGACTCGCGGGTCGCTTGCCCGCGAACCACGCGTCAAAGGCGCGGTCGGAAAAGGCTGGCATGTCTTCGTGGCTGCCGTCGGTCAGCAGCGCAATCCGGGCAGCGTTTGCAAGTTCTGGCTGGAACAGAGGCGCAGCATATTGCGCCGCAAGATGGGCGCGGACAGCAGCCTCGTTGCGCGTGGCCGCAAAACCCGCAGCGCGCCGGCAGAGCGCTGTCATGAAACCGGGGTCGATCCGGTCGAGCCGACCCAGAAGCGCAAAGGCGGGGGCCTGCGAGATCAGCAGGTAGTCGTTGGAGGGGTTTGCCTTGATCCGGTGGGACGAAATGACGACGCTGGCGGCAAGCCGCATCCGCATCAGATCAAAAACTACCTCTGCCTCGTCCTCGGTGATCGGAAACTCTGCAACATAGCCTTCGATCAGCGTGCGCATGACTGCATAGATATTGGGCGCCTCCAGAAGCGCATAGGCCAGCGTGATCGCCAGTTCGTTGATCGTGCGGCCAAAGGCCATGTCGCCAAAGTCGATCACCCCGGCGATGTGGTCGATGTTGTCGGGCGCGACGATGACGTTGTTGTCGTTTGCATCCTGATGCAGGACCGACGCGCGCAACGTGGCGAGCCGCGGTTCGACCTGCGCTTGATAGCGATCGAAAAGCGCCTCGACCAACCGGCGGTTTGCTGGATCCGCGATATCCCTCAGATGTTCGCGAAGTTGCACCACATTGTCGAGCGACCAAAGGAAGTTCGCACGGAACGCAGCGGCATGGCCGAAGCCCTGGAGCCCGTGGGTCAGCCGACCCATGAACGCACCAAGATCCCGCACCTGCAGCAGACTGCGGGCCGTCTGGCTCAGAAGCGGACCCTCAATCCAGGTTACAAGTCTGACGATGCAGTCATCGGGGCCATTTCGGACATGCGCGACATCCTTGTGCTCAAGCGTCGGAATCAACTGCGGCAGGCCCGACAGGCCGACCCCCGTCAGATGCCTCATCACAGCGTTTTGCAACGCAATTTGTCCGGGGTCTTCCGCGGCGTTGGCTACCTTGAGAACGTAGGATCGCCCGCCGGCGTCAATCCGCGCGTTCTGGTCGCGTTCGGAAACCAACGGGCGGACATCGCCGTCAATCCCGTAGTGCAAACGCACAAGATCTCGGATTTTATCGACTGACAGGGCAGGCTTGGGGGACGTGAACGTTGACATGGATGGCTTTCCTGGAAGTGAGCTGGTGCGTGCCAAGGGGGGATCCCTGCCTCAACGCGTTATTTGCAGGGCTGCCAGCTCGGCCAATAGCTCGGCGGTCGTCACCTGCCGGCAATAGCCCTTGATCGTCCTGACAGAATTGTCGTGGCGTTCCTGGCTGTAGGTCAGGCAAGCATCCGTGACCTGGGTGACCAGATAGCCAAGGTCGCAGGCATCGCGGATAGCGCTTTCAACACATTGGTCGGTGATCAGGCCGCTGATCACAAGCTGCCGGACGCCAAGATTGCGCAAGATGTAGTCGATATGAGTGGATACGAAGACTGACGACGAGGACTTGGGCAAGACGATCTCGTCCTTTCCCGGCTCCAGGGCGTCGATCACCTTTCCGTCCCATGACCCCTTGGCGACGTTGAAGCCGGTGATCTTGTAATCGAGGCTGCGGTCGCGTCCGTCGAGCGTCAGGCTTTCGATCGTGGTATACATGACCTCGACGCCCGCTTGGCGGCAGGACGATTGCACCCTTTGCATATTTGGAATGACACGGCTTTCGAGCTGATTGAAATACCATGCGTATTTCGCTTCGAATTCGGCAGCGCCGAGGTCGACAAACTCCGCCCCCGATCGATGTGCGCTGAAATTCTGGACATCGACAAAAAGCAGCGCCGAGTGTTCAGGAGCCAGTGGAATGTTTCTTGTCAGCACCATGGGGAAGTTCCTTCATAAGACGCGTGATCGCACCGGCCAGCCGATCGGCCCACCGGGCCTGCCCACGTTCATCGAGAATAAGGTCATTGCGTATTTCGATAAGGCTGTGGGCCAGCCCCGCAGCTTCTCCATGATGCGGCACGAACCAGTCTGACGCATCATCGATCTGGTAGGGTTGGTTCATGCCGATAAGGAGCGACGGTTCTGCTTCAAGCAGAAAGCGGCGCAACTCGTGCGACGTCCGCGAGTCGGCACGAAACAGAAATCCAACATCCCACGGGCGCTTGTTACCGCCCAACCAGGGGGTAAAGCTGTGAATGGAAAAAACCGCGCGGCGCGGTGCGGACGTCAGCAAGGCCGTGACCTTGGCCTGAAACGGATCGAAGACCTCTTTGATGCGAGCCGAACGATCTCTTTTTCCCAACGACATATTCCCCGGCACGGCGATACCGTCGCTGATCTCTACCATCGCGTCTGGCGCATCCGGTGGGCGGTTGCAGTCAATCACCAGGCGGCTATAGGCTTGCAACACCGTAGGCGCGTCCAGAATTTCGGCCATCCGCCGCGCCACAGCGCCCGCGCCGATGTCCCAACCAATGTGTTTCTCGCGATCTTCGGCACCTAGCCCCAGATCGCCAAGCCGCTTCGGAACCGCCAAGCCCGCGTGTTCGCAAACCAGCACGACCTTCTCCTTGCTGGCGCCCCGCAACACTTCTGCCGGGGCGGGATCATAGGGCGAAAGCAGTCGCTCACCCGCGCGCAGCGGCTCGACCATCTTCAGACCTTCTGCGATTTGAGTGCGGCGGATGGCAGCAAGCCGTTTGGCCGGACCAACAGGACGATTACGATCAAGCCCAGGCTGATCGGATCGCGAAATTCCTGAAGCTCGGGCGGGAGGAAAGCTGCAAGGTAGATTTCGACGAAACCAAGGACAAACCCGCCCGCGACGGCACCGCGCAAGCTGCCCAAACCGCCAAGGATCGCGGCGATAAAAGCCTTGAGGACCGGCGTGAAGCCCATGAGCGGATCGACTGAGGCGCGTTGACTCACCCAAAGAACCGCCGCAACCCCTGCCAGAACGCCCGACAATGCGAACGCGCCAGCGATGACCGTATTGGCGCGGATCCCCATCAGGCGCGCGACTGCAAAATCCTCGGCCGCCGCGCGCATGGCGATTCCGGTTTTCTGATATTTCATGAAGCGATCCAGAAAGATCAGCATCACGACAGTCGCGGCGATTGCCGCAATCTTGTTGATACCGATCACGAAGCCGCCGATCTTGACGCTGCTGGACAGAAAAGCGGGCAACAGCACTGCCTGCGATCGCGCGGATATGAAATCCTGGAACAGCACTTGCAAGATCATGGAAACCGCAAAACTGGTTACGAGCATGGTCGCCCCTGTCGCATTTCGGACCGGCCGAAAGGCGATGCGCTCCATCAAGACCGCCGCAACAGTCGATCCGGCAATGGCCAGCGCCACCGATATCACGAACGGCACGCCTGCCAGCCCGCAATACATCAGCACATAGCCCGCGATCGTCATCAGTTCACCATGGGCGAAGTTGATCAGCCCCATGATTGAAAACACGACGGCCAATCCAAGTGCCAACAGGGCATAGGTTCCTCCCAGGGCAAAGGCATTCACGGTCTGTTGCAGGAACACATCCATCTCATTCAGCCCCCAGGTAAGCTGCGTGCAGCGCATCTGATCTTGCAAGATCAGCGGCGGTGCCGGATGCCACGATTTTACCTGCGGCCATAACATAACCGCGGTCGGCGATATCGAGCGCCATGGCGACATTCTGCTCGACGATTGCCAGCGTGACACCCTGGTCACGCAACAGCGCAATCAGTTCGAAAATCTGCGCAACGATCTTCGGGGCAAGGCCCAGCGACGGCTCGTCAAGCAGCAGCAGGCTTGGGTTGCTCATCAACGCCCGACCGACCGCCAGCATCTGCTGTTGCCCGCCAGACAGCGTGCCCGCGAACTGAGTGCGTCGGTCGTGAAGGATCGGGAACAGCGTAAACACACGGTCCCACGCGGCGGCAACCGCACCTTTGTCGCGAATGCCGTAGGCCCCCATCATCAGGTTCTCGGACACACTCAAGGTGCCAAAGACCCGCCGTCCTTCGGGACACAGCGTAAGGCCGGCGGGCGCCAGGGTTTCGGGCGCGCGGTCGGTTATGTCGGCCCCGGCGAACGTCACGCGGCCGCTGGCGACCGGCACCAACCCGACGATTGCATTGAGTGTCGAGGATTTGCCCGCGCCATTCGCCCCCAGAAGGGCGACGATCTCGCCCTTCTGGATTTCGAGGTCGATACCGCGCACCGCCTGCACCGCGCCGTAGCGCACATGGAACGATTGAACCGACAGAAGCGATGCCACGGGAACTCTCCTTCACTGCATGCGCGGTTCGGGGATCAGTTTCGGGTCGGGCGTCGGCTGGCCGACCAGCTCGCGGGCGCCATCCTTGACCCGGACCAGACTGACCTGACGAATGGGCATTCCGTCAGTGCCCTTGTAGGTGATCAGGCTGGTTGCGCCCTGCACGTTTTCCAGATTGGCGATCGCTTCACGCAATGCCTTGGGGTCGGTGGAATCGTTGGCCGCCTTGACCGCCGCTTCCACGATTTTGACAAGGTCGTAACCGACCGCGCTGTAGATCGTGACCGGATCCTTGCCGTATTCCTTCTTGTAGGCGTTGTCGAAGGCTTCAAGCGGGCTGCCGGGCGTCGCGAACCCTGCTGTGGTAAAGACCACGCCCTCGGCAACGGGGCCGAGCGAGAATGTCGTCGGGCTGTCGATGCCGTCCGAACCGATGATCTGGCCCGTGACGCCGGCAGCGCGCAGCGCCTTGATCATCGACGGAAAATCCGGCTCATAAGCCGCCGTCATGATGACCTCGGGCTGCGGGTTGAGTGCCGCGATCTTGGTTGCAATAGCTGAAAAGTCCTGCTGGCCCACCGTATTTGTGGCTTCGCCCGCAAGTGTGCCGCCGAGCTTCTCGAAGACGTCTGCGAAATAGAGCGGCAAAGTCGTATACTGCGTATCCGGCGAATAGATTATGTATGCGGTTCGGAACCCTTGGTCATAGGCCCAGCTCGCCGAGACGGTTGCTTGCACATTGTCGCCCGGAAAGTTCGAGAAGATGTAGTCACCTCCGACTTTGGGCAACGTTGGCGATGACGCGCATGTAGATATAGCCGGAATCTCAGCTGCGGAAACAACGCCAACCGCGGCAAGCGCGGGATCGGAATCGCAGGGCAGCACAATCACCGAAACACCATCGTCGACGAGCTCTTGCGCGGCGATCGACGTCTGGGCGGCGTCCGACCGCACATCCTTTTCGACCAGTTCGATCTTGATCTTGCCGTCGATCCCGCCCGCTGCGTTGATTTCCTTGACGGCAAGGTGCATGCCCTCGGCCACGGGAACGTCAGCGTAGGCCAGTGCCCCGGTCAACGCAGTTGCCGTGCCGACCTTAAGCGTCTCGGCACCGGCTGGTATCACAAGAGACGCCATCATAGCGGTCGATAGAAGAAGTCTTTTCATTTTTGGGTTCTCCGTCTGTTGGCCTGTGATTCAATTTTTGCCCGGTCCCAGATACGCCTCGATAACGGCCGGATCCTTGCGGATCTCTTCGGGTGTGCCTTCTGCGATTTGGCGACCTTCGTTCAGCACGACGATTCTGTCGCAAAGTTGGTTGATGAGGTTCAGATCGTGATCCACGAGCAAGACGCCGATGCCGAGGTCCTTCGTCAAACCGCGCAAGATTTCGATCAGACCTTCGGTTTCGTCGCGGTTCATCCCAGCGGCGGGTTCGTCCAGAAACAAGAGCGATGGTTGACATGCCAGTGCGCGCGCAATTTCGACCCGGCGTTGATCGCCATACGAAAGTGTCCCGGCATTGTCGGCGGTGCGGGGCGCCATCCGCAGGCGGTTTATCGCGGCATCTGCGCGCGAATACGCCTCCTTGCCGCCGCGCGTCGACAAGGCCGCGACCAATACATTCTGATAGACGGTCAGTTCCGGAAACAGGCGGATGTTCTGAAAAGTCCGGGCGATGCCGCGATCTGCAATCCGGTGGGCGGGAAGTTTAGTGAAATCATCCGATCCACGGGCGATGTGGCCGGCGGTTGGAACCAGGACGCCCGACAGCATGTTTAGAAGCGTCGTCTTGCCCGAGCCATTGGGACCGATCAGCCCGACTATTTCGCCCGGCCTCAACACCAGGTCGACGTTGTCGACCGCGACCAGACCTCCAAATCGCATCGTCATGCCTTTGGCCGACAATGGCGTCGCCTCTTGCAAGGCGCTCGCGCCTTGCTGGCTGTCCGAGACACGAGGCCCTGGCAGCAGGCGTTCTTCCCATTCCTTCAGTCCAGCAATACCCTCTGCCTTGCGATACATCGCAAAGAGAATGATCAGCCCGATACCGATCTGAGTGGTTCCGAAAATTGGCGGGACATCGAGCCCCGCAAAGGAAAACCCGCTTTCAAGTCGGCGCAAAACTTCGGTGACCAGGGTGATGACAACGGCGCCCGTCACCGCGCCCGTCACTGTGCTCATTCCTCCGACGATCAACATGGCCAGCATCAGGAATGTATCTTGAAAGTAGAACTTCTTTGCGCTGAATGCGCCCAGAAAATGGGCCAGGAGCGCGCCGGCAAGCGCCATAACCGCCGCGCTCAGCACCCAGGCGATCAGCCGCTCGCGTCTGACGTTGACGCCGACGGCACTTGCGGCAACTGAATTTTCGCGCCCTGCGCGCAGACGCAGCCCCGAAACGGAATCGCGGTACATTCGGGCGACCAGTAGGGCAATCATGCAGCCGATCGCTGCCGTCCACACGCCGGTTTCCCGCGCCACCCCAAAGAAGGATTGCGCGCCACGTGTCACATCGCGCCATGCGACAGTCACGCCGTGAACGATGATCAGAAGGCCGAGGGTCGATATGGTTGCTGCCGACCCCTCCAAACGCCCGATGGCAAAACCGATCACTATTGCCACCAACACCGCGACAGCCACTGCGATGATCGTCGCCGGAATAAGGCTCAGTTGAACGTCGGCCAACAACATGGGAAGCTTCGGAAGCGTCGTGGTCTTCATCTGCACCGTAAGGGTGAGAAGCGACGAAGCGTAAGCCCCGACACCCATGAACGCGAGATGCCCAAAGCTCATGACGCCGCTATTGCCGCTGTAGATGCCGATGCCGACGACACCGGTCAATGTGATGAAAAACACTGTGAGGATTCGCTCACTTGCGGCACCGAAAGCCGAAGAAACCAGCGCCACACCGACAACCGCGACAAGGATTGCGGCGGTGGCGGCGAAGAGATGCTGTCGCGGCGACGTTATCATTGCGACTCTCCGATGGACGGTAGCGATCAGTGTTGACACTATTTTTTCAATGTCAACTTTTTCTTACATATTGACAAAATATTTTCAAAATCGTTCCTTTCGCAAAAGGAGGCCACATGCAAGTCAAGGACCGCATCAAGAAGCTGTCTAATGAAATGACCGCCACAGAACGAAAGCTGTGTACCGCGCTGCTGCTTGACTATCCGTTTGCCGGTCTGGTCACGATAAACACCTTTGCCGAGAACACTCAGACCTCTCCGCCGACCGTGTCGCGGTTTGTCGCCAAACTTGGCTTTCAAGGATTTCAGGACTTTCAGCGACACCTGATCGACGAGTTGAAGGAAGGCAATCGGTCACCCGTCGACCTTCACCAGCAAGATCGCCAACTGCGCGGCGAATTTCTGGAAGACTTCGTGACCCGTGCCGTCGCCATTCTTTCAGAGGCGGCCTCGGCGACGACCGCAGCACAATTCGAGCGGATATGCGCCTTGCTGTCAGACGAAAAGCGTAGCGTCTCCATCATCGGCGGCCGCATCAGCGATTCAATCGCGATATACCTTTCCAGGCACCTGAGGCAAATCCGCGACAACGTGTTCCACTTGCAGCCCGATCCCGAAAGCTGGCCGCAGTACCTCTTGCAGATGAAGCCCCGCGATGTCCTCTTCATCTCGGATTTCCGACGGTATCAGGCCAATTTGCAACGGCTGGCGCAACAAGCCGCCGAGGCCCGCGGCGCGCAGGTCATAGTGCTGACGGACAAGTGGCTTTCCCCGGCTGCAAAGTATGCGACCGAAGTTATTGCAACCCCGATTGAAAGTGGAACCGTGTGGGACAGCTATTGCGGGGCTCTCGTGATGATGGAAGCAATCGTGACGCGCATTGCCGAAAGCAACTGGGACAAGACCCGTCGACGTATCGAAGCATGGGACATGATGCGAATGGATCAAATTGAGCGACCCAATGGGCCGGGGGTCCGGTGAATGGAACGGTGCGGGCACGGACCTGTCCTGGACCGCGCCCGCCAATGTCTGGTTGAGCGAGGTAAACCATGGCTACACCCGTAACTGAGGAACTGGTGACCTTCGTGACGACGGACATCGCTGCTATCACACGGGGGCGTTCGGTAGCCGCCCGCGATCTCGAAAAGGCGATGGAAAACGGTGTTGGATGGGTACCCGCCAACCTGGCGCTGACGCCCTTCGACGAAATTGCCGCTCCCAATCCGTTCGGATCGGCCGGCGACCTGAGGTTGATCCCAGATGCATGTGCCAAGGTGCGGGTGACTTCGATCCCCGAGGTGTCACCTTTGCACTTCTATCATTCCGACATTACCGAACTGGATGGCCGACCTTGGGAAGGTTGCGTGCGTTCGATGCTCAAGGCGGCGGTTGCCGATCTCGAAACCGAAGCGGGCCTGCGCGTTGTCTCTGCGTTCGAGCAGGAGTTCCAGATCGTCGGTGCCAACTGGCCGGCGGCGCCGTCCTTTGCGCTCAGCGCACAGCGCCGTGCCGATCCGTTCGGGCCGATGCTGGTGTCGGCGCTGCACGAAGCCGGGGCCGACCCCGAGACCTTTCTGCCGGAATACGGGCGCGATCAGTTCGAGATCGTCTGCGGCCCGACCGGGGCAGTCGCGGCCGCAGACCGCGCGGTGACGATCCGCGAGGTCACCCGAGAGTTGGCGGCGCAATTTGGCTGGAAAGCGTGTTTTGCGCCCAAGACGAATCCGACCGGTGTCGGCAACGGGGTGCACATCCACCTTAGCCTCACCGATCTTGCCGGACAGCCCGTCACGTTTGATCCACATCGGCCAGGCCGTTTGTCGCAACGCGCAGGAGCCTTTGCCGCCGGTGTTATCGGGCACCTGCCCGCGCTGACCGCGTTCACGGCACCGACCGTCGTTTCCTATCTGCGCCTCCAGCCGCATCACTGGTCTGCCGCCTGGACCACTCTGGGCGAGCAGGACCGTGAGGCGACGTTGCGTATTTGCCCCACATCGGCGCGCCCCGGCCACGATCCTGCGCGCGCCTTCAACATGGAGTTCCGCGCCGCCGACGCCACTGCAAGCCCGCATCTGGCGCTTGCCGTCCTTATCCGCGCCGGGCTTGAGGGTTTGCGCGGCAACCTGCCCCAACCGCCAATCGCCAAGGGCGACCCCGGCGAGATGACCGCACGCGAACGGGAACGTCTCGGTATCCGCCGACTGCCGGGTTGCCTGCCGGACGCGCTGGGCGCACTTGCAGCGGATCGCGTGGTCAAGGGTTGGTTCAGCCCGACTTTCCTTGAGTGCTACCTCGCCATGAAGCACAAAGAGATTGAAATCGTCGAAAGTCTCGAAGGTCAGGCACTTTGCGACCGTTACGCGGCTGTCTACTAAGGGTGCAGAAATGACCGGCTACACGGACGATTTGGCGGCTTTGGCCTCGCTTCAGAAGTTGCGGTTCTTTCCCCTGTCGGTCGTGGGCGGCCATGGTGCCCGGCTCAAATCGGATGATGGGCGCGAGCTTGTCGACATGTCAGGGGCTTGGGGCGCGGCAAGCCTTGGCTATGGCCATCCCGCGTTGGTGGCGGCGATCAGCCGAGCCGTAGCCGACCCGGCGGGTGCAAGTGTGCTGTCTTCGGCAAACCTACACGCGACAGCACTGGCCGAGCGTCTTCTAGACCTTTTTCCTTCGGATCGACCGCAGAAGGTTTGGCTGGGCCATTCCGGATCGGACGCCAATGAGTGCGTGCTGCGGGCCGTTCGAAAGGCGACAGGCCGGCAAGGAGTGATCGCATTTCTGGGCGCCTATCACGGCGGCACCGTGGGGTCGATGTCGGTGTCCGGACACCCCATCCAGACGGGGGCAGAAAAGGCAGACGGACTGATCCAGTTGCCCTATCCCGATCCCTACCGGCCAGAGGATGGCGACGCCGAGATGGTTCTTGCAACACTCGAAGCGCTGCTGGCCAAACAAGGGCCCGAAACTGTGGCTGCTTGCTTCATGGAACCGATCCAGTCGGACGGCGGCATGATCGTCCCGCCACCGGGTTTCCTGCGTCGCTTGTCCGAAATATGCGCAGCACACGGCATCTTGACCATCTGCGACGAAGTAAAGGTCGGCCTGGCCCGCACCGGCCGCCTGCATTGTTTTGAACATGAGGAATTCCGACCCGACATTCTTGTTCTGGGCAAAGGGCTTGGTGGCGGCTTGCCGCTATCGGCGGTCATTGGGCCGGAGTGGGTGATGAATTGCACGGCCGCCTTCGCGATGCAGACGCTGCATGGCAATCCGATCTGCGCGGCGGCCGGGCGGGCAGTGCTTGATACGATCGAGGCTGAAAACCTGGTGGCGCAAGCCGATTTGTGCGGCCGGCGCCTGATGGATGGGCTGACGGTTTTGATGGGTCGTCATTCGATCATCGGTGATGTCCGCGGCCGTGGCCTGGCGATTGGAGTTGAGTTGGTTTTGGATCGCGCCTTGCGCACTCCTGCAAAGGGGCTGACGGCGCAGATCGTCTATCGCGCCCATCAGCTTGGGCTGGTTCTATATTATGTCGGGACGAGATCGAATGTGCTGGAATTTACACCGCCACTGGTGGTGACCGAACACGACATCGACATTGCTATCGAAATTCTTGACCGTTCACTGGCCGATGCCGCAACGGGAAAAGTGGACGGAGATACAGTCCAGGAATTTTCGGGGTGGTGAGACACTGAGACGGGCTTCCAGTTCGGGCAGTCTCAGTGGAATTTGTGCGCCATCAAGCCACGTCCTGGTGGAGGTCAACAGTGCAGACTTGCATGCCAATTCACTGCGCATTTGGTGGCACACGCCTGTTGGCAAGGGTCTGATTTTCGTCAGGATTTATGCACAAGATCCGGCATGTGGTGACGGGCTCTCTGTCAGGCCATGTCGAAGGAACATTTATTGAGCAGGGCAGGGCAGGGCGGTCGCCAAGCCTGTCGATACGACGTGGAGCAGCCGCTTCGTTTACGTCAAGATCACGCCCGAGATCATCCGCCTCCCTCACCGGTTTTGTGCAGCAAAGCCGCCTAGCCAAGAACGTTCCGCGTTGGCGTCCCGCTGCGCTGTGTGACCCCAACCCCCGGTGCGATCCCGACTTCGGCATTGGACGCCGGCAATAGGGGCCGCCCGCGCAGCATATCGGCCGCCCGTTCAGCCAGCATGATCGTTGGCGCATTCAGGTTCGCGTTGGGCTCGCTTGGAAAGACCGAACTGTCAACAACGCGCAGGCCGTCGATTCCACGTACCTTCAACTGGCTGTCAACCACGGCCAAGTCGTCTTCGCCCATCCGGCAGGTGCCGCAGGGATGATAGGTGCTTTCCATCGTCTCGCGGACAAAGGCGTCGATCTCATCATCTGTCTGCACGTCCTTGCCCGGCGCGATCTCTTCGGCCCTGTAGCGGTCCATCGCCGGCTGGGCGATGATCTCGCGCGTCAGGCGCAGGCAGCGACGGAAACCCGCGCGATCCTCCTCACGGTCGAGGTAGTTGAACAGGATGTCGGGGTGTTCTGCGGGATCGGCAGACCGCAAGCGGACGTAGCCCCGGCTTTTGGGCTTGTTCGGTCCGGTCAGCACCATGAAGCCGTGGCCCTCCAACGGCTTTTTCCCGTCATATCGCATGGCGGCCGGCAGGAAGTGGAACTGGATGTCAGGCCACGAAAGAGAAGCATCCGAGCGGATGAAGCCGCCGGACTCGAAATGATTGCTGACGCCGAGCCCGCGCTTGAGGAAAAACCACTCGGCGCCAATCAGGAATTTGCTCCACAATCCCATCTTGCCGTTCAGGGTGATCGGTTCCTTGCAGGCATATTGGATATAGACTTCGGAATGGTCCTGCAGGTTTTCACCCACACCCGGCAGATCATGCTGAACCTCGACGCCGGCCTGCCTCAGCACTGCACCCGCCCCGATACCCGAGCGCTGCAAAAGATGGGGCGATCCGATCGGGCCGGCTGACACCACAACCTCACGACGGGAGTTTGCGGTGTGGCGCGCGCCATTCCAGTCGTATTCAACCCCAACCGCCCGCCTGTCCTGCAACAGGATGCGCCGCGTCATGGCATGGGTAATCACTTTCAGGTTCGGCCGGTTCAGCACCGGGCGCAGATAGGCGTTCGCCGTGGACCAGCGCACCCCATCCTTCACCGTCATGTGCATTGCGCCGAACCCCTCTTGCATGTAGCCGTTCGGGTCGTCGGTCTTGATATAGCCCGCCTGATGGCCGGCCTCGACGAAGGCGCGGTAAAGCGGGTTCTTCATTCGGTTGCCGGCATTGGTCGCCAGCGGGCCATCGCCACCCCGATAGGTGTCGGCGCCGTCTGCCCAGCTTTCGGCCCTATGAAAGTAGGGCAGGCAGTTGGCATAGCCCCATCCCCGCGCGCCAAGCGATTCCCATTCATCGAAATCACGCGGGTGGCCACGCATGTAAACCAGCCCGTTGATCGACGACGACCCGCCCAGTACCTTGCCGCGCGGGCAATGGACGCGCCGACCATCCAGACCAGGTTCAGGCAGAGTTTCATAGCGCCAGTTGTATTTCGTGCCGTTCATCGGGATCGAGAGTGCAGATGGCATCTGGATGAAGATGCTTTTGTCACTGCCGCCGAATTCAAGCACGAGCACCGAAACCGCAGGGTCTTCGCTCAGGCGGTTGGCAAGCACGCAGCCGGCGGAACCGGCGCCGATGATGATATAGTCGAATGTGTCTTGCATTGTGCGCTCCTGTCTGGTCGGACGCGATGGGAAATCAGGTTTGGCGACGGGGGCCGGTCGGCCCCCGCCGGTGAGTTGCCCGTGGATCTAGCGCTTGGGATAGGCGCCCCAGCCATTGGCGGTGGCAAAGAGCCTGGTCAGGACAAAGTGAACAAGCCCCGCCGCAACGCATGACGGGATCGATGCGGTAAGATATTTGAACGCCACCGCGTTCGCCAATGTCTGGGGATTGAATACCCAGACATAAACGCCGAACCCGACCGCCAGGGCGAAAAGACCGATCGGGTTGAACCCCCCGACAAACCGGAACGGTGAACTGGCAAGCGGGCTGTGCAGCGCTGCCAGATCAAGTCTCTGACCACGCAGGAAGAAGTAGTCGGCTATCCCGATCCCGGCCAGCGCGCTGTTCAGCGCCGAGGTCCAGACAAGGAAGATGAAGAAGCCGTCATACATGCCGGGGAAGAACAGCACGAGGATCACCGGGATCACGCAGAACAGGGCCAGAATGGCGTCCCACCGGATGCGGCGAATGCCTTCGGTTCCGACCTGCCGCAAACCGACGATCGAAGTGTAAAGGATGTTTGCCATCGACGTGATGTTGGCAAAGGCCACGAAACCAAGCGCGATCACGCCCACACCGATACCGCCGACTTTGGTCATCCAGATTGTCGGATCGCTTTCGGCCAGCGCGACCGCGCCGAACAGCCCGACGATCTCGCCCAGAACCGCCGCGCCGAAGATGCCAAAGATGTTTGGCCAGAAAGCGGTGCGTTCGTTTTTGGTCAGACGGGCAAGGTTGCCGATATAGGGCCACCAGGAAAACCCTGCCGCGAGGTTGACCTCGATTGCGATGATGAAATTCAGATGCTTGTCCTCGAACGGTGGGTCGATTGCCGGCAAGGCCAGCAGATCACCGAGCGCGTGCTGGCGCAGGATCAGGAACAGCATCACTACCATCAGCACGACCAACGCCGGCGACACGATCATGTTGAAGATCTTGATCGACGTCGGCCCCCTGGCAACGATGAACCAGGTCAACAGGATCGCACCAAGGGCCGCGACCATCATCTTCACACCGGTCGGCGAAGCCACGCCACCGCTGACCATCGCGGTCATGCCATCGATCGACCGCCCGAACATCATCGCCAGAACCGCAAGCCACCCCATGGTCAGGAAGATCACCGCAAGGAAATAGACAAGACGGGTGCCATTGGTGCCGAACTGGCTGCGCAGCATCACGAATTGCTCGACACCATACTTGCCGGCGGGGGCACAGGTTGCCAGCGCCGTCAGCACAACGCCGATGATGTTGCCGATGACTATGGCGGCTATGCCCTCCTTCGGGCCGACGAACAGACCGACTGCGCCGCCGATCAGGAACGCCCATGTGGCAATTGCCAATGCCGAATTGGCGTATGTGAACTCCCAGAACCCCCAGAGCCGCTCGGACGGCAGAAGGGGCGCATCACCCCTTTCCGCTGCGGCCCGAAAATCCGTTTCCTGCGTACCCATGTCAGTTCCCCCAGGTCCAGAAGCCTACGACCAGCACGACAACAAGCGCCAGAAGCACCAGATAGTCAGCCCCCGTCATCCGGCCTTGCCAGCCATCACGCTCAGCTATGTCGTTGTACAGCCCGGCGCGGCGGTTGATCTCGTCCTGCCAGGCTTGTTCCTCATGGTTCATCTTCGTCCTCCCCTGTTTGCCGCTCGAATGGCGGTCAGCTTCTTGTTTCCCAACCGTTCCGTATCGGCCTTGTCGTGCCATTTGCCAGTGTGGGGTCGTCGTCAGACGACCTTCACCGGCTGCGCGTAGTACGGCAGTCGGTCGATACGCGGTTGCCATTGGCCCTTCGCCAGGGCTGCCAAAGCATGGGCGGCGATCTCTTCCATCGGGGCGAACCACACGTCGCCACGCGCCAGCGCGCGTTCGATAAACGCGTGGACGATGCGCCAGCGCGCCAGCCGGCCGGTGGCGAACGGGTGGACCACGGGCACCCAGAGGCCGCCATAGAGCCAGGCTGCCTCGAATTCCTGGGCAAAAGTTTCGAACCCCTGTTGCGGGGCGCGGATTGGCATCATGTAGTCCAGATCCATCGACTGGACATATTGCGGCCAGTCGTCGAGACCCCAGTGCGACGGAAGCTCCACCAGCCGGCCCGCATCGCAATCCAGCAGATAGGGCTGATCGTCGCCCATCAACGAGGCGTCATAGACAAAGTCGCGCGAGGCCAGGAGGTCGGCGGAGCGGTGCGAGAAGTTGTAAAGCGGCGCGCGCCAGCCGCGCGGTTTCTGCCCCGTCGCACGGAGGATCACCTCGATACCCCGATCCAGCCAATAGGCTTCGTCCTCGCCCGTCAGCTCGCGTGGATGCTCATGCAGAAAGCCATGATGCGCAATCTCGTGTCCGCCCTTCAGGATCGCTTCGATCGCCGCTGGGTACCGCTCGATGCACCAGGCCGGGATGAAGAAGGTTTGGCGGATGCCGAGGCTTGCATAGCTGTCGAGAATGCGGGGAATGGCAACCTCGGGTCCGTAGCGCAGCATCGAAATGGCCGACACGCGGCTGTGCCCGTCCTGCGGGTGGGCGATGTGGATCAGGCTGTCGGCGTCCATGTCGAAGGTGATCGACGCGGCGCAACGGGCACCATTGGGCCAGGGAACGGGATTGCGGATCATGGCATCACACTCCCGCCATTGACGCCAAGGCCCTGCCCGGTGATGTAGCTTCCACCTTCGCCGCCGAGGAATAGCGCCAGCTGCGCCACCTCTTCTGGCTGGCCGAACCGTGCCAGCGGAATATCAAGTTCGCGCGCGCGCCATTCCGCGCTCATGTTCGCGGCGCCCAGCATCTCGGTGTCGATCGGGCCGGGGCAGATCGCGTTGACCAAAATGCGCGGGGCGAATTCCTTTGCCCAGGATCGGGCGAGGCCGAGAACGCCATGCTTTGAGGCGACGTAGGGCGAGAACGTCTCGCGCCCCATATAGGCCATGTCGGACGCGATCAGGATCACCCGGCCTGACGCCGGTGCTGCCTTTCGGATCAACCCGATAGCTGCCTGCCCCACCAGAAACGTGCCGCGCAGATTGATCGCGATGACCCGGTCGAAATCCTCGACCGGGGTCTCCAGAAGCGGCGCTTCGTGGATGACGCCGGCGCAGTGCACGAGCACGTCAAGGCCACCGAAGGCAGCTTCGACACCGGCAGCCAATGCCCGCACTGCCCCTGCGTCGGCCACGTCGCATGCCAGCTCGACCACCTCGGAGGCGCCCTGCGACCGGGCCTCGTCGAATGTCGCCGTAGGCTTGGAGAGATCGGCCAGCGCCAGCCAGGCCCCCTGCCTGGCAAAGGCAAGCGCACAGGCGGCACCGATGCCCCGGCGCGCGCCGGTGATCAGCACCCGCGCGCTCATGCCATGACCTCGCCGCGATCCAGCATCATCGCCTGACCCGTGATGTCCTTCGCCCCTTCCGAGGCGAGAAACAGATATAGCGGTGCCATGTCGCCCGGCTCCAGCAGCCCCGGCAGCACCTGCGCACCGACTATCTCGGCAAGCAGAGCCCCTTCGTCGCGCCCCGAGGCTAGCGACATGTTCTTCAACGACAGCATCGCCGCCTTGGTCTGCACCCAGCCGGGGCAGACGGCGTTCACGCGGATGCCCTTGGCGCCGAGCTCATGGGCCATTGCCCGCATGAAGCCGAGATTTGCGTGTTTGGAGGCGACATAGGCCGAGAATTCGGGCACCGCGACGCGGCTCCAGATCGATGCGGTCAGGATGATGCACCCACCTGCCTGCATCTTCGGGACCGCATGGCGGGTGACGTAGAACGTGCCGTTTGTGTTGATGTCGGTGATCCGGCGAAATGTCGATTCCACCCCTTCATCCGGATCGCCTATCGGCGTGATCCGCTCAAGCCCCGCGTTGTTCACCAGAACATCAATGCGTTCGATGCCGGCAAGCGCGGCCTTCACGGCGGAGCTGTCGGTGATGTCGCATTCGAGCGCGCTACACGGCCGACCGGTCTCTGCCTCGATCTGCGCCGCGGCATCGTGAATGCCGGCACCGCTGGACAGGATGGTCACATCCGCACCGGCCTTCGCAAAGCCAAGCGCCACGGCGAAGCCGATCCCTCGGCTTGCCCCCGTGACGAACACCGCCTCGCCGCCAAAGTCATAGGCGACACGCCCCATCACGCCGTCTCGCGGGCATGCATGATACGGCCGATAAGATTCATGAGGATCTGTGCGGCCAGGGTCGTGGTGCTGCCCGAATGGTCGTAGTCGGGCGCCACCTCAACCAAGTCCACGCCGACAACAGTGCCGCGCCGTGCCAGGCCGGCCAGAAGTTCGAGCACTTCGTAGTAGATGAACCCGCCATGCGACGGCGTGCCTGTCCCCGGCGCGATCGAGGGGTCGAAACCGTCGATGTCGATGGTGACATAGTAGCGCGCGCCGGCCGGAATGCGCGCCAGCACCGCCTCGACGCCCAGCTTGCGGATCTGGCGCACCGACAGGATGTCGGACCCCATCCCCCGCGCGGCTTCATACCCGTCTTTCGCCGTCGAGGAGACGTTGCGGATGCCGAGCTGCGACAGGCCGGTGACATAGGGCTTTTCCGCTGCCCGCCGCATCGGGTTGCCATGACCATAGCGCACGCCGTGGCGGACATCGACGAAGTCGAGATGCGCGTCGATCTGCACAACGTGGATCGGCCCGTTCGCGGCGCAGTCCTCGTCAAACGCGTTGATGCAGGGGATGTTGATTGAATGATCGCCGCCCAGCACCACGGGCAGCGCGCCGGCCGCAAGGATCTTCCGGACACCATACTCGATATTGGCGTGGCTTTTCTGCGTGTCGGTGTGGACGATGTCCGCATCCCCGAGATCTACCACGCGGACCTTGTCGGCAGGCAGGTAGGTGACATCATCCTCGTGGTCGTATGCGCCGCCATGTCCGAAGGCGAACAGTGTCGATGCCTCGCGGATGCCGCGCGGCCCGAACCGCGCGCCTGCGCGCCACTGGGTGCCGAAATCGAACGGCGCGCCAAGAACGGCCACATCGGCGTCGATCCTGTCCCAGTCGGGCTGGTAGGGATACTTGCCAAACGTGCATATCCCGACGAAGGGAAGATTCAGCCGCCCGCGGTCATAGGTATTGTCCGTCATGGTCTGGTCCTGCGACTATTTGAGGCCGACAGGAGGCCACGGGGTAACGATTCAAAGAATACCTATGTTTCGATGCTTACTTGTGATTTTATCTATGTATGCGAAAGGCCACTCCAGCATTGGCGGTACCCCGGCACAGCACTCTTGGCGATGTCGATCTGCGCTTGTTGCACGTGTTTGCCGAAATTGTGCATGCGAACGGATTTTCGGCCGCACAGACAGGTCTTGGCATGACCCAGGCGACCATCTCGGCTCACATGCGACATCTGGAGGAGCGGCTGGGCGTCAGGCTTTGCAAACGGGGCCGCGGTGGGTTCTTCCTGACCGAAGAGGGGCGCCACGTATATTCAGCAATGCTCGACCTCTTCGGCTCGATCGAACGATTTCAGAGTGCAGTAAGCGATACCCAGGGAGAGTTGACCGGTCAGTTGGCCTTCGGGATGGTCGATGCAATGATCTCAAATGCGCGGCTGAACCTGAAAGGAGCGGTAGCCGAATTCTCGCGCCAGGCGCCCCGCGTGCAACTGAACATCGACATCGCTGCGCCGCAGTTCCTGTCCCAGAGCATCCTGAACGGGCGGTTCCAGATCGTTCTGATGCCCGCACAGCAACAGCTTGCACAGGTGCGGGCGATCGACGTCTTTGAGGAACGCCAGAACCTCTATTGCGGTCGCGGACATCCGTTGTTCGACACCCCCGCATTGGCTGTGTCGGACCACATTCTGGCGCGCCAGGCTTTTGCTGGACGCTCCTACATGCCGCAGGCGCCGATCTGCGGCATTGATTTCGAGTGGGGCGCCACGACTGCGCATATGGAAGGCACCCTGCTGTTGCTGTTGTCGGGAGCCTATATCGGCTTTCTGCCAGATCACTATGCCGCCGATGCAGTCAATGATGGTCGGCTGCGTGTGCTCGCCAAAGATCGGGTGACGTTCAATGACATGTTCCAGATCGTGTATTCGCGCGACCGTCCCACCCGCGCGGCAGAACTTCTTGCCCGTTCCATCCTGCGAACCTGCGCGGCGCAAGCAATCGGAGCCAGCAATGCCATATAACGAAAACCCCGAGAATGCGGGTGCAACCAAGACCACGCCGCTGCCGCGCATACCGGGTAATTCGACTGACGGTGTTGGAATGGAAAACTGACTTGGCCGGTGGCAGGTTGTGGCGCGGTTTCTGTACGGGATAAATGGCAGCCATCCTGTCCTTACTGATTCATGGGCAGGAAGTGGCGAGCCGACGCGGCGCTGCCGTCAGGCGTTTGCGTGCGCTTTCAGGGCCTCCGCACGGCGTGCCATGCGGGCGCGGATCGCGGACACATCCGTCACCGGGGTCGCGGCAAACAGTTTGCGCGTGTAGGCGTGTTGCGGGTCGGAAAACACTGCGTCACGGCTGCCGCGTTCGACGACCTCGCCGTTCAGCATGACCATCACATCATCGGCCAGATAGCGCACGACCGACAGATCGTGGCTGATGAAGACATAGGTCAGGTTGAACTCCTCCTGAAGGTCACTGAGCAGGTTCAGCACCTGCGCCTGCACTGACAGATCCAGCGCCGACACGGGCTCATCCAGCACCAGCAGGCGCGGGTTCAGCATCAGGGCGCGGGCGATCGCAATGCGCTGGCGCTGCCCGCCGGAAAACATGTGCGGATAGCGGTTGAAGTGTTCCTCCTTCAGGTCGACCTTCAGCAGCATGGCCATCGCCTTTTCGCGCCGCTCAGCTGCGGGCGTGTCGGTGTTCAAAAGCAAGGGCTCCATCAGCACATCGCCCACCTTCTGCCGCGGGTTGAGCGAGCCATAGGGGTTCTGGAACACGATCTGCACCGTCGCCCGCAGCGCCTTTGTCATCGGCTGATGGGCGATGTCCACCGCCTTGCCCTCGATCAGCAGGGCGCCACTGGTGGCGGGGTCGATCAGGGTGATGATCCGGGCGAGGGTGGATTTGCCACAACCCGACTCGCCCACGATTGCCAGCGTCTTGCCCCGTTCGACGGCGAAATCGACATCCTTGACCGCGTGAATGGTGCGTGCCGCGCCGAACAGGCCAGACCGCGTGATGTAATCGCGGCAGATGGCGCGACCTTCGATGACGATTTCGGCTGCCATCACGCGCCCTCGCCCTGATGCGCGGCCATGAAGTCTGACACGGTCGACAGCCGCCCCCCGGTGGCATGTTCGGGCAAGGCCGACAGCAGCGCACGGGTATAGGCGCTCTTGGGCGTCTCGAACAAAGACAACACGTCGGCCTCTTCCATCTTTTTGCCCTGATATTGCACCACGACCCGGTCGGCGGTTTCGGCCACCACGCCCATGTCATGCGTGATGATGATCAGCGCCATGCCGTGTTTTTCCTGCAAATCCACCAGCAGGTCGAGGATCTGTTTCTGGATCGTCACATCCAGCGCCGTGGTCGGTTCATCGGCGATCAACAGCTTGGGGTTACTGGCGATTGCGATGGCGATCATCACGCGCTGGCACTGACCGCCTGACATCTGATGCGGATAGCTGCGCAAACGCTCTGCCGGGTCGGGGATGCCCACGGCGGTGAAGAGTTCGACCGCTCGGGCGCGGGCATCATGGGCCGACATGCCCAGGATGTAGCGCAGCACCTCTTCGATCTGGTAGCCGACCGTGTAACAGGGATTGAGGCTGGCCATCGGTTCCTGAAAGATCATCGTGATCTTGCGGCCGATGATCTGGCGCCTTTCGCGGTCGGTCATGGGGCGCATGTCCTGCCCGTCGAAGAGCATCGTGTCGGCGGTGACGGTGGCGGTGTTGGGCAACAGTCCCATCACCGCCAGCATCGCCACCGATTTTCCCGACCCGCTTTCACCGACAATCGCCAAAACCTCGCGCGCCGAGACGGCGATGTCGATGCCGTCCACCGCCTTGAACGGGCCCGCGGCGGTGTCAAAGCTGACGGTCAGGTTGCGGATTTCCAGAAGCGGGGGCATCTCAACTCCTCTTCAGCTTGGGGTCGAGCGCGTCGCGCAAGCCGTCGCCCATGAGGTTGATCGCCAGCACGGTGATCAGGATGGCCAGGCCGGGCAGGGTGACGACCCACCATGCCCGCAGAATGAACTCGCGCGATTCGGCCAGCATGGTGCCCCACTCCGGCGTTGGCGGCTGGGCACCCATGCCAAGAAAGCCCAGGGCTGCGGCATCCAGGATCGCTCCGGAAAACGACAGGGTCGCCTGCACGATCAGGGGTGCCAGACAGTTGGGCAGAATGGTGCGGAACATCAGCCGCATCCGGCCCGCGCCTGCTACCCGGGCGGCCATCACATACTCGCGGTTCTTTTCGCCCAGCACCGAGGCGCGGGTCAGGCGGGCGAAATGGGGCTGCGAGACAATGGCGATGGCGATCATCGCGTTGGTCAGCCCCGGCCCCAGAACCGCGACCAGTACCAAAGCCAGCAAGAGCGATGGAAAAGCCAGGATCACGTCCATCACGCGCATGATCACAGTGTCGATCCAGCCGCCGAAGAACCCCGCAACCAACCCCAGCACGATGCCGCCGATCAGCGAGATCGACACAACGACAACCCCGATAAACAAGGAATAGCGCGCGCCAAAGATCAGGCGTGAGAGGATGTCCCGCCCCACCGCGTCGGTGCCCAGAAGGTAGCCGACATTGCCGCCCTCTTGCCAGAACGGCGGGGTCAGAAGGGCCGTCCGGTCCTGCAGGATTGGGTCGTGCGGGGCCAGGATCGGCGCCAGCAGCGCCACGGCCACGAGGGCCACGAAGAAATACAGGCCATAAAGTGCGCCGCGGTTGCCGCGGAAGTAAAACCAGAACTCTGCCAGCATCTCGCGCCGTGTGCCGGGTGCGGGCGAATTGGCCGTGGTGGTGTCTGCCATTCTCTCCTACCTGTGCCGGATGCGGGGGTTGATCAGGCCATACAGCAGATCGACCACGAGATTCACAATCATCACGATGCCCGCGATCAGCAACAGACCGCTTTGCACCACGGGATAGTCGCGGCGCGAGATGGAATCGACCATCCACTTACCGATGCCCGGCCAGGAAAAGATCGTTTCGGTCAGGATCGCGCCGGCCATCAGCACGCCGACTTGCAGACCGATGGTCGTGATCACCGGGATCATCGCATTGCGCAGCGCGTGAACCCCCACGACACGGCCCGGTGTCAGTCCCTTGGCGCGGGCGGTGCGCACATAATCCTCGCCCAACACCTCCAACATGGCCGAGCGCGTCTGTCGGGCGATCACCGCCAGGGGGATTGTCGCCAGCACGATGGCTGGCAGCACCAGATGCGACGCGGCTGACGAGAACGCCCCCTTTTGTCCCGACAGCAGGCTGTCGATCAGCATGAAACCGGTCCGCGTCGGGAAGTAGTACAAGAGCGAGATGCGGCCTGACACCGGCGTCCAGCCGAGAACGCCCGAAAAGAAGATGATCAGCAGCAGGCCCCACCAGAAGATCGGCATCGAATAGCCGATCAGTGCCACAGTCATCGTCACCTGATCGAACCACGATCCGCGCTTCAGCGCCGCCAGCACCCCAACCGGGACACCTATGGCAATGGCGATTATGATTGCGCAGAGCGCCAGTTCCAGCGTTGCGGGGAAAAGCGAGAAAAAGTCACTGAGAACCGGCTGTTTGGTCACGATGGACGAGCCAAAATCGCCGTGCAGCAACTTCCACAGGTATTCCAGGTATTGCTGCCAAATTGGCCGGTCAAATCCCAGCCGGGCCATCATCTCTCTATAGTGCTCGGGTGTCATGCCCCGCTCACCCGCCATCAGAAGAACGGGATCGCCTGGCAAAATACGGACAAAGCCAAAGGCCACGATGGTGATCCCGATGAAAGTTGGGATCAGATAGGCCAACCGGCCGAGGATGAACTTGATCATGTGTTCGAACCACTGGCACGCGGGGATCGCCCCGCGTGCCAGCCTTAAGGGTTCAGTCCTTCACTCGGCGATATCGACCGTGGCGAACGAATGGGTGCCAAGCGGGCTCATCACATAGCCCGACACCTTTTTCGACATCGGCATGAAGACGGTCGAATGATCGATGGCCAGCCACGGTGCCTGTTCGTGGAAGATCACCTGCGCCTGTTCATAAAGCTTGGTGCGCTCCGCCACATCCGACGTTTCAGCTGCCTTGGACAGAAGGTCAGAGAATTCGTGATTGCACCAATGCGCCCGGTTCGAGCCGCCTTCACCTGCCGCCTGGCAGCTGAGCAGCACGTTCATGAAGTTGTCCGGATCGCCATTGTCGCCGGTCCAGCCGAGGATGACGGCACCGTCACGATCCATCGCCGTCGATTTCTTGAGGTATTCACCCCATTCGTACGACACGATCTCAACGGTCACGCCAACTTTGGCAAGATCGGCCTGCATCAGCTCGGCGGTGCGGCGGGCGTTGGGCATATAGGGGCGCTGCACGGGCATGGCCCAGATCTTCATGTGCAGGTCCTTGACCCCCGCGTCGGCGAGCATCTTCTTGGCGGCTTCAGGATCATAGACATCATCCTTGACCGCATTGTTATAGCTCCACATCGTCGGCGGGATCGGGTTTTTGGCCACAATGCCGGTGCCTTGGAATACAGCGTCGATGATGGCTTTCTTGTCGATGGCCATGTTCAGCGCTTGACGGACTTTCACATCGTCAAAGGGCTTTACCAGCGTGTTGTACGCCAGATAGGCCACGTTCAGACCAGCCTGTTCCATCACTGTCAGGTTCGGATCGCCCTTCAGCGCCTCGATGTCTGCGGGGGCCGGATAGGGCATGATCTGGCATTCGTTCGCCTTCAGCTTCTGCGCACGCACGGCGGCATCGGTGGTGATGGCAAACACCAGATCGTCGATCTTCGGCTTGACGCCAAAGTAATCCGGGTTGGCCTTGTAGCGGATCACGGCGTCTTTTTGATAGGCCACGAAGGTGAACGGGCCAGTGCCGATGGGGTTGTTGTTGAAATCGGCGGCCTTGCCGTCTGCAAGCAGCTTGTCAGCATATTCCTTCGACACGATCGAGGCAAAGTCCATGCCAAGATCGGCCAGGAAGGGCGCGTTCGGTGCGGAAAGGGTGAACTTGACCGTCAGGTCATCCACCTTTTCGATTGACTTGATGGTCTTATCAAGGCCCATCGAGTTGTAATATTCGTACGACACGCCCGGCACATACTGGTTGAAGCTGTTTTTGGCATTGCCCTGCCGGTCGAACGAAAAGATCACGTCGTCGGCGTTCATGTCGCGGGTCGGGGTAAAGTAGTCGGTGGTCTGGAATTTCACACCCGGATGCAGCTTGAAGGTATATACCAACCCGTCGTCCGAAATCGTCCAGCTGTCGGCAAGGCCTGGAACGAGAGAGGTGGAGCCTGGGGCGAATTCGACCAGACGGTTGTAAATCGTGCGCGCGCTCGCGTCGAAGGTCGTGCCAGCGGTGTAGGGTGCAGGGTCAAAGCCCTCGGGCGACCCTTCCGAACAATAGACCAACGTCTTTGCGTTCACGCCGCCAGACAGAATCGCCATTGCGGCCGATGCGGCCAATAGTGTTGCCTTGAGTTTCATATACGATGTTCTCCCCTTGAAGTTCGATTGGCGCGGTTGATTGGGCCAAGTCTAGACCGCATTTTCCTATAGGCAAGCGCATTCGCGCCGATGGGCCGGATGTGACAATCGCTGGGCGGCGACGGTTCAGGCTTCAGTCTTGCGCTGAGGTGGACAAATGAGCACTCTGGCGGGCAGATGCGTCGGCAGCAGGCGACGCCCGCTGCAAAGGCCGCCGCATGACTGACCGCTATGCCGAACACCGCCAGATTGCCCGCACACTTGGGGTGGATGCCGTGGCGCTGGTGCCGGGCCCGAACTTCACGCGCTTGTTCCATCAGGACTTTCATAGCCACGAACGCCCGCTGGTCGTGCTGATCCCGGCTGAAGGTGCGCCGGCGGCCCTGGTGCCCAACCTTGAACTGCGCTCCTTCGACCTGCTGAAGTTCGAGGGTGAGGTGTTCGACTGGCGCGACCAGACCGGCTATGCCGATGCCTTCAAGGCCTTGGCCAAGCACATGCCGCTACGCTCTGTTGCGGTGGAAGGCCAGGTGATGCGGGTCTTTGTCCATCACGCTATGGCGGGGGCCTGGCCCGGCCTTCGGGTGGTTGACGCCGAACGCCAGATCTCTGGCCTGCGGCTGCACAAATCACCCGACGAGGTGGCAGCCCTGGAAGAGGCCATCCGCCTGTCCGAACGCGCCTTGCAGCGCACGCTGGATCAGGTGCGCATCGGCCAGACTGAAAAGCAGATCGAACAGATCCTGACGCTCGCTTTGTTCACCGAAGGGGCGGAGGAGCAGTCCTTTGGCCCCATCGTCGCTGCGGGTGACAACTCTGCCCGCCCACATGCCCATGCCCGTGTCGATTACGCGGTGCGGGCCGGCGACGCGCTTCTGCTGGATTTCGGCGGAAGAAAAGGCGGCTTTTGCGCCGACATCACCCGCACTTGTTTTATCGGGCACGCCAGTGACGAGGCGCAGGCGGTCTACGACACAGTGCTGCGCGCCAACCTTGCAGGCCATGCCATAGCGCGACCGGGCGTTAGCGCACATGACATCGACGACGCGGTGACCTCGGTACTGGAAGCCTCACCCTACGCCGACCGCATCCGCACCAAGACCGGCCACGGCCTTGGCCGCGACGTCCACGAGGCGCCCTATATCATGCGCGGCAATCTGCAATTGATGGAGCCGGGCATGGTCTTCACCAACGAACCCGGCCTTTACAAGATCGGCGCCTTTGGCGTGCGGATCGAGGATGACATTCTGGTCACCGCCGATGGCTGTCGCTCGCTGACAACCTTTCCCAAGGCCCTGACGATCCTGCCCTGAGGCCCGCATTTCCGAAATGGGGGCTGTGTTGCCGTGGCGTGAGCCAGCGGGTCAGCCGCCCTTATCTTGGCCCGTGCGGGGAAAGACGTGGGCCCGCAACGCCGCAATCGGCAAGCAAGAGCAGATCTGACAGACCGCTTCAACACCGTAGCTGCCGGCCATCATCGCCGACAAGGCGGCGACGATCGCGCCAATGGGCCCCGTCAGAGCAGAATTCTTGAGCGGGGCAGGGTGGTCGCCTAGCCTCGCTGGATGACCCGGCACTCCGCTTTCGCTACTTCAAAACCTCGCCCGAAGTCATTCGGCCGGTCGTAATGATGTACATTCGGTTCCCGCTGGCGCTCTGGAACGTGGAAGACCCGCTGCACGAACGCGGCATAGATATCTGTCACGAGGCAGTGCGGTTCTGGTGCAGCGGTTCGGGCCGGAGTTTGCCGCGAGGATCCGAAGACGGCGCGCCCAGTGGGTGCGGTCGCGCCACTGGAGGTTGCACGTTGACGAGGTCTTCGTGCGGATCAACGGTGAGCGGCACTATCTTTGGCGGGCGGTCGATCATGAAGGAGAAGTGCTCAAAGGCTTCGTAACGAAGAAGCGCGACAAGAAACGCCCCTATGATGTAGTCATCGTGCGCGGTCGCGACGGTGAAATCCGGGCCTTCCACAACTCCTGTCGCCACCGCGGGTCGCAGATCTGCAAGGCGAAGGAGGGCCAGGTCGCCAAGCTGGTCTGCGGCTATCACCAATGGGCCTGCGACCTCGACGGCAAGCTGGTTTGGGCCAACAGCATGGGGCCCGATTTCGATGCGACAAAATATGGGCTGAAACCGATCCACCTCAGAAACCTTGCTGGCCTGATCTACATCTGCCTGTCCGATACCCCGCCGGATTTCGATGCCTTTGCCCGCGTCATGCAGCCCTATCTTGCGGTGCATGATCTCAGCAATGCCAAGGTCGCCCAAACTTCCACCATCATCGAAAAGGCCAACTGGAAGCTGGTGTGGGAAAATAACCGGGAATGCTATCACTGCACCGGCAATCATCCGGCGCTGTGCCGGTCCTTCTCGCTCGATCCGGAAGTGGCCGGGGTCGCCGCCGATGGCAAGGTGTCGGCGACACTTCAGGCCCATTTCGATGCCTGCGAGGCCGCCGGAGCGCCGGCGAACTGGCATATCGACCAAACCGGCCAGTATCGCGTCGCCCGATGCCCTTGCAGGACAAGTTGGTCAGCTACACGATGGACGGCAAGGCCGCCGTCACGCGCCGGCTTGGTCAGGTGGCCAAACCCGATGCCGGCACGCTCATGCTGTTCCACTATCCATCGACCTGGAACCATTTCCTTCCGGACCACTCCCTGACGTTCCGGATCGTGCCGATCAGCCCGCTGGAAACCGAAGTCACCACCACCTGGCTGGTGCACAAGGATGCCGTGGAAGGCGTCGATTACGATCTGAAGCGCCTGACCGAGGTCTGGATGTCCACGAACGATGAAGACCGCGAGGTTGTCGAGACCAACCAGCGGGGGATCCTGTCGCATGCCTATACGCCCGGCCCCTATTCGCCGGAGGTCGAAAGCGGCGTGGCGCAGTTTGTCGACTGGTATGCGGGCCGGCTTGAACGCACTCTCGCTGCGCGCCCGCTTGCGGCGGAGTGAGAGGATGGCGGTGTTTAAGAACCTCCATTTCTGGACCGACGCGGAAGAACTGGACTGCGTGACCCGTATGCCGGAAGCGCCGGATGTGGTGACCTTCAGTTTCCAAAGCCCGTCAGGGGCGCTCTTTAGCCATGATCCCGGGCAGTTCGTTACGCTGGAGCTGCCGGTTCCGGGCGGGACCATCTGGCGCACCTGCACGATCTCGTCCTCACCCTCGCGGCCGACGGTGCTGACGCTCACCGTCAAGGCGCAGGCGGGGTCCATCGGCACGCGCTGGATGCTCGATCATCTGCACAAGGGAATGCGCCTTCGCGCCAAGGGGCCGGCGGGCAAATTCTCGATCGCCCAGCATCCGGTCGGGAAATACCTTTTCATCTCAGCCGGTTCCGGGATCACGCCGATGGTGGCGATGACCACCTGGATGTACGATTCCGGGCACGAGCCCGACATCGTCTTCATCAACGCCGCGCGCCGGCCCTCTGAAATCATCCTGCGCGACAGGATGGAACTGATGGCCTCGCGCATCGTCGGTCTCGATCTGAAATGGGTGGTGGAGGAAGCTGATCCGTTCCGGCCCTGGACCGGCTACAAGGGGCGGTTCAACCAGATCATGCTGGGCCTGATGGCGCAGGATTACCTGGAACGCGAGGTTTTCTGCTGCGGGCCCGAACCCTTCATGCGGGCGGTGCGCGAGGCGCTTGAGGGTCTTGGCTACGACATGAGCCACTATCATCAGGAAAGCTTTCAGGCCGAGCCCGAGGCGGCCGAGGAAATTCCGGCCGATATGTTCCCCGCCGCGCGCAACGAGGCCGAGGTCGCCTTCGCGCTGTCTGGCCTGTCGATCAAATGTGCCGAGACGGATACGATCCTGGCAGCCGCCAAATCCGCAGGTCTGGTGATCGCGTCGGGCTGTTCGATGGGGATCTGCGGCACTTGCAAGGTCCGCAAGACCGCAGGTGAGGTCCACATGGTGCACAATGGCGGAATTACGGACGAGGACATCGCCGAAGGTTTCATTCTCGCCTGCTGCTCCAGGCCGCTGGGCCGGGTGTCGGTCGAGGTATGAGTTAGCCCCTGCGCCCCATCTCGATCGATTTGGCGAAGGCCGCGCCCAGTCCCAGGCGCACAGCGGTCTGCAACCCATTGCGCCGCATCGCCTCAAGTCCGGCGGCGGTCACGCCCCGATAGGCCATGAAGGTCTCGATTGTCTCTTTCGGGTCCCGGCCCTGCGCTTCCATCAACCTTCCAGCCCCGGTGAAAAGGGCAATGACCGCGCGCCGCGCAACCTCTGGGTCGAGGCCGCGCGCAAGGGCATCCTCGACCATTGCCGCCGCCATCAGCGCCGGATAGGCGGGGCCGGTCCCGGTCAGGCCGGAAAGATAGTCGAGGTCCGCCTCGGTCGCCACCTCGTCCACGCTGCCACAGGTTTCGAAGACGCGGCGAACCAGGGCGCGGTCGGCGGTCGCCACCCCGGCTGGGGCGACAAAGGGCGTGTAAGAGGCGCCGACTTCTGCGGCGGCATTCGGAAGGGTTCGTATCACGCGAGATGTGCCGTGTCGGGCCGACAGCGCCGACAGCCCGATGCCGGCCATGACCGAGATGACGAGCTTGCCGCCCGCATCGAATTCCGCCGCCCGCCAGTCCTCTGGCCGGACCGAAAGGATGATCACTTCTGAACGGTTGGCCAGTTCCTGGTTGTCGCGGGTAAGAGGGACGCCGGAAAACCCTTTCGGTTCCGCGCTCCGGTAGGAAAGTGTCATGCCCTGCGGTGCGACAAGCCCAGCGTCAAGAACCGCTCTTGCAATGGACCGCCCAAGCCAGCCCGCACCGCCGACGATCCCAAGTTTCATGGTCGTTGCTCCAAAAACCCGTGCCGGGCATAAAACCGGGCAAGTTCGCGGGGTTCGGGCGCGTGACCGGTGAAAATCTCTACATAGGCGGGGATGCGGGCCATGCGGGTGGCGACATCTTCCTGCGCCTGCATCGAGATATAGCCGATTTGCGTGAGATAGATCGTCCGGGCGCGGGCATCGGCATGGGCCGGGTTCTGGCCGAACCGCATCAGCATGGCGGTCAGCGCCTCCAGCCGGTCTCGGTCGGCGCGCTGCACCTCGGCCAAAACCTCGGGCGATTGCAGGGCCCAACTGCGGATGGCGAATTCGGACCTTGCGTCGAACAGTGCAGGGTCCAGCCAGCAGTCGATGACGTTGAGCATCGCCTCGGCCACAGTTTCGGCATACGCCCCGGCCTGGCGCACCAGATTGCCGGTATTTTTCTCACGCCAGCCGGAGAGCAGCGCGGCCAGCAGCTCCTCCCGGCTCTTGAAAAACCAGTAGAAACTGGTGCGCGACAGCTTCAGCCTCCGGGCAAGCGGCAAAATCCTGACTGCCTCAACACCGCCCTCGAGAAGCGCTTCTTGCGCCACCTCGAGCCAGAGATCGGGTGAACCCCGCCCCCCAATTTCATTTGCAACCTGCTCCATGGGGTCATCCTAGCGGCCTTGCCGATGGTGTCAACTCAAGTGACATCAATGTATCTCAACTTGACATATATGTACATTATTGCATAACTCCATCAAAACACCCAGCCCATAGGCGAGCCCATGACCATGTCGACCGATCCCCTGCTGCAACCCTATCAGCTCAAGCATCTGACCCTGCGCAACCGCATCATCGTGACCTCGCATGAACCGGCCTATCCCGACGACGGCATGCCAAAGGGGCGATATCGCGCCTATACGGTCGAGCGGGCGAAGGGCGGGGTCGCGATGACGATGACCGCCGGTTCTGCCGCCGTCTCGAAGGACAGCCCGCCGGTCTTCAACAACTTGCTCGCCTATAAGGATGAGATTGTTCCCTGGGTCCGCGAAATGACCGATGCGGTACACGAACAGGGTGCCGCGATCATGATCCAGCTGACCCACCTCGGTCGCCGCACCCGTTGGGACAAGGGCGACTGGCTGCCCGTCGTCGCGCCGTCGCATCACCGGGAAGCATCGCATCGCTCCTTCCCGAAAAAGCTGGAAGACTGGGACATCGCGCGCATTATCAAGGATTTCGCCGATGCCGCCGAGCGGATGAAGGCGGGCGGCATGGATGGGGTCGAGCTTGAAGCCTATGGCCATCTGATCGACCAGTTCACTTCGCCGCTGACCAATGAACTTGAGGGTCCGTACGGCGGCTCGCTCGACAACCGGATGCGGTTTTGTTTCGACGTGTTCAAGGCGATGCGCGAGAGGGTGGGCAATGACTTCATTCTTGGTGTGCGCTACACCGCCGACGAGTGCCTGCCCGGCGGCAACGGCAAGGCCGATGGCATCGAGATTTCGAGGCGGCTGCGCGACAGCGGGTTGATCGACTACCTGAATGTCATCCGCGGCCATATCGATACCGACGCCGGCTTGACCGACGTGATCCCGATTCAGGGAATGGCCAACGCGCCGCACCTGGATTTCGCCGGAGAGATCCGTGCCGCGACCAAATTCCCGACCTTCCACGCCGCAAAGATTCCGGATGTTGCGACGGCGCGGCACGCGATTGCCATGGGCAAGGTCGATATGGTCGGCATGACCCGCGCCCACATGACCGACCCGCATCTGGTGCGCAAGATCATCGAGGGGCGCGAGGATGACATCCGTCCCTGTGTCGGCGCGAACTACTGTCTCGACCGCATCTATCAGGGCGGCCTCGCCTTCTGCATCCATAACGCGGCCACCGGGCGCGAGGAGACGATGCCGCATGACATCCCGAAAGCCGCAGTGCGCAAGAAGGTGGTGGTCGTCGGCGCCGGTCCCGGCGGCATGGAGGCGGCCCGCGTGGCAGGAGAGCGCGGCCACGATGTCACGGTGTTCGAAGCGGCGGACCAGCCCGGCGGGCAGATCCGCCTGACCGCGCAAAGCGAGCGCCGGCGCGAGATGATCTCGATCATCGACTGGCGCACCGCGCAGTGTGAAAAGCTCGGGGTCAAGTTCCGGTTCAACTCATGGGCCGAGGCCGATACGGTCCTGGCGGAAAAGCCCGACGTGGTGATTGTCGCCACCGGTGGTCTGGCCCATACCGATGTGCTTGCCCGCGGTAACGAACTCGTCGTGTCCTCCTGGGACATCATCGCAGGCGACGTGCGACCCGGCACCAATGTCCTGGTCTATGACGATGCGGGTGATCACGCCGGGCTTCAGGCCGCCGAATTCATCGCCAAGACCGGCGCCAGGGTCGAAATCATGACCCCTGACCGCAGCTTTGCGCCCGAGATCATGGCGATGAACCTGGTGCCCTACATGCGGTCGCTACAACAGCTCGCCACAACATTCACCGTCACCTACCGGCTGATGGCGGTCGAGAAGGATGGCAACGAGCTGATCGCCCATGTCGGCAGCGACTACGGCAATGTTGCCCAAACCCGGCGCTTCGATCAGGTCGTGGTCAACCACGGCACGATTCCGCTTGACGATCTTTACTTCTCTCTGAAGCCGGCATCGTCCAACTTGGGCGAGGTCTCACACGACCAGATGATCGCCGGGGCCCCGCAAACGGTCCGGCGCAACGCCAAGGGTCAATTCCAGCTTTTCCGCATCGGCGATGCTGTCTCTGCCAGAAATACGCACGCGGCGATCTATGATGCCCTGCGGTTGGTCAAGGATATCTGAAGGCACTGTCATTTGTGGACGGCCACGGTCTTGCAAGGGGTTTGTGAGCAGCAGTGATCGACGCAGGTTGCGGTCATTTGTCCGGCCTTTGGGTGCGGTGCATCTGAAGGCGGGCCCCCGGTCCTCTGGTGCCAACCCTCGCGGATGCGGGTTCCACAAGGCGCGGGCGATGGGGTGACTGTGGGTCGGCAAGGCCACCGGTGTCTGCAGCCGGATCGAGTAAACCATAACAGCGACCTTCGGGACCGTGTTTGCTGTGCTTGACGATGTCGTGGATCCCCTGCGCCCGGATGACGCGGTGGTCCCTGTCTTTTGCGGCGTCGGGCCCTGTGTTGCTGCCCGCGGGCCCGTGGGCGCGATCGGCCAGCGCCAGCACGGCGTGAAAGACCCCGGGCGGCGGGTCCACGACCCGGCCGCCTTCCCCGATAGATTCCGCAGTTCAGTCGGCATTGACCATGCCCGACCGGCGCCGTCCAGAGGGCGGGGCATCGGCCAGCGGAAGCAGAAAATGCCCTGACGGGGCGTGCAGAGAGGGGCCGCTTGGCGCATGAGGGCGCCTCACCAGTCTGTCGCACCTGGAAAACTGTTCCCCAAGCCATTGCTTTTGCAGGAAATGGTGGGTGATAAGGGATTTGAACCCCTGACATCTTCGATGTGAACGAAGCGCTCTACCACTGAGCTAATCACCCATCGGCGCGTCGTCTAGCGCTATTCCTCCGCCGCTGCAAGGGGGTCGTCGGCCGGATCTGCCTGGCCTTTGCCGGCCCCGCCGCGGCGGAGCTTGATGGTCAGCATGGCGCCGCCGGCGGTATCCTTGCTGCGGTTGACCCGCGCGCGTCCAAGGGGGGGCAGGGTCAGATGGTCGCCCGCATCGAACGCCTGACCGAGCGCTTTCAGCGTCGCCTCGACAACCGGCTTGACGGCATTGCGCTTGGCGCCGGTCTCGGCCACGACCCGCTCGATCAGGTCCTTGAGCCGGAACCCGGCCGGTTTTTCGGTCAGCGTGACGGGCGCGTCCTGGCCCGTAGCCTGGCCCATAGCTTGGCCCGTGTCCGCAGCCACTTTCTTGCGCGCCGCCGGGCGCGGTTTGGACTTCGTCGTCTTTTCCGGTGCCATGGGCAGTTCGACCTTCTTCCTTGCGCCGGGGACCCGCTGCCCGGTCGTCGGACCCATGATAGCGGCTCGTTCATCGGTCGGCTACCGCCGGTTTTCGTCATCGACCGTGCGTGACCCGCCATCGGTGGAAAAGTTTAAATCTTTGTAAGAAATGCCTTTTCTGCGCAGATCGGTCTTGCCGAGCAAACCAAAACGCAGCACTTTCACCCCGCGTCAGCCTTGTGACGTGTGCAAAATGGCCTTTTGACGAGGGGGCTGAAAAATGAGCGAAAAGATTTCCAGACGGATGCTCGGGCTTGGCATGTTCCTGCTGCCGGCTGCCGTGCTTGCTACCAGCGCGTTCGGCGCGGATGCCGTGACCGGCGGCACCACCGAAGCCGGCGCGATGGTGAAAGAAGAGAAGAAGAAGCGCAAGCGCAAGAAAAAGCGCAAGGCCAAGGAAAAGAAGGCCACTGATGGCACCGGCGGCGCCACCGATGGCGCCGGCACGGCAGCGCCGAGCAACTGACCCCGACGGGCGGGCGCCCTGACCGGGGCCCCGCGACAAAGAAAGGGCGCAGCCGCGGCTGCGCCCTTTTTCATGCTTTGGGCGACCTGCTCAGTGGGCTGTCGCGGCCGGCGCTTCGCCCTTATCGGCAATAGCTGTCGTCACGGCGGCTTCCGCGGCCTCTTCGTCCCATTCGACCGGCTCGGGCATGCGCACCAGCGCACGGGCCAGCACTTCGCGCACATGGGCCACCGGGATGATTTCAAGCCCCGATTTCACATTGTCGGGGATCTCGGTCAGGTCCTTGGCGTTCTCCTGCGGGATCAGCACTGTCTTGATGCCACCGCGCAGCGCCGCGAGCAGCTTTTCCTTCAGCCCGCCGATCGGCAGGACATTGCCGCGCAGCGTCACCTCGCCGGTCATCGCCACGTCCTTGTGAACCGGTATCCCGGTCAGGACCGACACGATCGACGTGACCATCGCCACCCCAGCCGAAGGCCCGTCCTTGGGGGTTGCCCCTTCGGGGACGTGAACGTGAATGTCGACCTTCTCGAACTTCGGCGGCTTGATCCCCAAAGCGGGGCTGATCGAGCGGACAAAGCTTGATGCGGCTTCGATCGATTCCTTCATCACGTCGCCAAGCGTGCCGGTGGTCTTCATCCGCCCCTTGCCGGGCAGCTTCAGCGCCTCGATCGACAACAACTCGCCGCCGACGCTGGTCCAGGCGAGGCCGGTGACTACGCCGACCTGATCCTGTTCCTCGGCCAGCCCATAGCGGAACCGCTTGACGCCCAGGAATTCTTCCAGCCGGTCGGGCGTAATCTCGACGCGCGTCACATCCTTGCGCACGATGCGGGTCAGCGCCTTGCGTGCCAGCTTCGAGATTTCGCGCTCGAGGTTGCGCACCCCCGCTTCGCGCGTGTAGGTGCGGATCATCTCCATCAGCGCCTCGTCGGTCAGGCGGAACTCGCCCTTCTTCAGCCCGTGGTTGGCGATCTGCTTGGGGATCAGATGCTGCTTGGCGATTTCGCGCTTTTCGTCCTCGGTATAGCCGGCCAGCGGGATGATCTCCATCCGGTCCAGAAGCGGGCCCGGCATGTTGTAGCTGTTGGCCGTGGTCAGGAACATGACGTTCGACAGGTCATACTCCACTTCCAGATAGTGGTCGGTGAAGGTCGAGTTCTGTTCGGGGTCCAGAACCTCGAGCATCGCCGACGCCGGGTCGCCGCGGAAATCCTGGCCCATCTTGTCGATTTCATCCAGCAGAATCAGCGGGTTGGTGGTTTTCGCCTTTTTCAGCGCCTGGATGATCTTGCCCGGCATCGAGCCGATATAGGTGCGGCGGTGGCCGCGGATCTCGCTTTCGTCGCGCACCCCGCCCAACGAGATGCGGATGAATTCGCGCCCCGTCGCCTTCGCCACCGACTTGCCAAGCGAGGTCTTGCCGACGCCCGGAGGTCCGACGAGGCACAGGATCGGCCCCTTCATCTTCTGGCTGCGCTGCTGCACGGCCAGATATTCGACGATCCGCTCCTTGACCTTTTCCAGCCCGTAATGGTCGTCGTCCAGCACCTTCTGCGCCGCGCGCAGATCCTTCTTGACGCGGGACTTGACACCCCACGGCAGGGCAAGGAGCCAGTCGAGATAGTTGCGCACCACGGTCGCCTCGGCTGACATCGGCGACATCGACTTCAGCTTTTTCAGTTCTGCGTCGGCCTTGTCGCGCGCCTCTTTCGAAAACTTGGTCTTCTCGATCTTCTCTGCCAGCTCGTTCAACTCGTTCTGGCCATCCTCGCCGTCGCCCAGCTCTTTCTGAATGGCCTTCATCTGCTCGTTCAGGTAATATTCCCGCTGGGTCTTCTCCATCTGGTTCTTGACGCGCGACTTGATCTTCTTCTCGACTTGCAGAACCGACATTTCGCCCTGCATCAGCCCATAGACCTTCTCCAGCCGCTCGCCCACGTCGAGCGTTTCCAGAAGCTCCTGCTTCTGGCCGACCTCGATCCCGAGATGCCCCGACACGAGGTCGGCAAGCCTGGCCGGTTCGCGCGTTTCGGAAACGGCCGACAGCGCCTCTTCCGGCACGTTCTTCTTGATCTTGGCATATTTCTCGAATTCCTCGCCGACCGACCGGACCAGCGCCTCGACCGCATCCGGCTCGCCAGGCAGTTCGGTCAGGGGTTCGGCCTCGGCCTCGAAGAAATTCGGGTTTTCCACGAATTCGGTGATACGCACGCGCGAGCGGCCTTCGACCAGCACCTTCACGGTCCCGTCGGGCAGCTTCAAAAGTTGCAGCACGTTGGCCAGAACGCCGGTGCGATAGATCCCTTCGGTCTGGGGGTCGTCGACGGTCGGGTCGATCTGCGACGACAGCAATATCTGCCGGTCGTCCTGCATGACTTCCTCAAGAGCCCGGACCGACTTTTCGCGTCCGACGAACAGCGGCACGATCATGTGCGGAAAGACCACGACATCGCGCAGAGGCAATACCGGGTATTTCTGGGCAAAGATGTCTTTCATTCTCGTTCCTTTCAGGCAGGAAGGCACTGGCCCCGGCGATTGGCGGCCCTCGTCCTTCCCCGGTTCAGGCACCGTATTTAGGTGGCGCGCGGCGCGACTTCAACCAGACCTTCCATATCTGGCCCGACAATGCCCCGAAGCCTGCCCGAAGGGCAAGCAGACTTTGACAATCCGGGCGACTCCGGGCCCGCGCGGGCGAAATCCGGGGCCACGCCGTTGGCGCCCCGTTTCGCCCGCGCGACCTTTGCGGCTAATGCCGGGTGACTGTCGCCAAAGCCTTTTCGGCCGGCCTCGGTTCGGTCGGAATGCGTTCTGCGGGCATCCTTTCCGCCGGCATGCTCAGAACTGCATAGCGGCGCCCGTCGCCGGGGTTGTCATAGGGTTCGCCGATCCGGCCGGCGTTCCAGCCCAACTGCCGAAGGGCACGCATCAGCGACAGGGGCGACAGCGACATGAGTTGGCTTGCGCCGTGCCGGCGCGCCACGCCGGCCAGCCCCTCGACGATCAGCGACAGGCACCGGGACCGGTCGGCATGGTTGTTGACGGCTTCTGACATGACGAGCCGCGTGCACTCCCAGACCTGGGGCGTCTTTATTTCCGCATCCATGACCCTGGCCGGGATATCTGTCAGCTTTCCGGCCACCGCATCGCGCAGCATGTAGGTATATTGTCCCCACGATGATGTCGTCGGCATTGCCCGCGCGCCGCCGATAACCTGTCCGTCGCGCAAGACCAGCGAATAATGGGCCAGGGGGTTGTCGTACTGATCCATTTCCACCGAGTCGTTGTGGGGAATGTCCCAGCCGAGCGTGTCGACGAAGAATTGTTTGCGCAGCCTCAGATAGTCATAAAAGGCCGAGCCGTGGCGATGAAGGTCCGACAGATCGAAGGTGATGTTTTCCATGATTGCCCCTCCTTTTAAGGCAGGGCAATTAGAGCACCTTTGGAAACGATTAGTCATCTTCCGGGTGACAGTATTTCAGTCAACTATCCCTATGGGTGTGTTTGGCGCGCCGCAGGTCGGTGCGCCTAGATCAGCCCATATTCCGCCGCTGACGACACCGCCTGGCTGCCGGTCTTGGCGCCCAGCTTCAGTCGGGCGTTCTTCAGGCGCTGCTTGACGGCGCCCTCGGAAATACCGAGCGTATTGGCGATTTCCTTGACCAGATGGCCCTCTTTCACCATCCGCAACGCCTCGAGCTCGGCGCCGGTCAGATTGGTCGGCGGCGCCATCGCCTTGTGCAGGTCCATCAGGCGCGCTTGCAGGACACCGATCTCGACATCGGTGAATTCGCGGTCGGCGCGGGCAAAGGTGCCGAAGCTGCGGTGGCCCTTGGGGCCGGGGTCGTCGCAGCAGATTGCCGCCCCAAAGCGCAATCCGAAGCTCGCCGCCTGGTCGAGGATATGTTTGGGGTCGCCAATCCGGATCGCGCTCCAGCGGATGGCACCCGAGTGGCGATAGAGCCAGCGCATGACCGGGTCGGCCAGCATGTAATTGTTGCGCGTATAATGGTCGATCCAGGCGCGCGGCAGGGCATTGTGCTCGGCCAGGGGAAAGGCAAATCCGATACGCAGGGCGATATAATAGCCCGCGGGCGCAAGGCTGGCGATTTCGGTATCCTTGTTCACCTTCGCATCATTTCCAACTTGATCCGGCACCGCAACAAGTCTTTGCCTTGCCTGACGACTTTGTGGCAGATTGCAAGAGCGCCAAGCTTTTGGCGGCATGGAACAGACCGCGGCAAGAGTAGAGCGCACGATGGTGGATTCTGCCAATGGAATATTGCGGCGCATTCGCCAACGAAGCCCCGCCGGCTTTGCCATCGCCCTCCACATCACCTATACGACGCCGAAATACCTTTTCCAGGCCTATGACCTAGACTGGCTGAACCATTATTCCAGCCAGGGCTATGTCATGAATGACCCGACCGTCCGCTGGGGCTTTGCCAACACCGGCGCGATCCGCTGGAGTGTGCTTGCCGCAGACGATCCGACGGGGGTTCTGGAGGATGCGGCGGCGCACGGCCTGCGCTATGGCCTGACCGTGTCGGTGTTCGCCGAAAGCTCGCGCAGCATCGCCAGTTTTGCCCGCGGCGACCGGGAAATGACCGACCTCGACATCGCCGCCCTTGGCGCCGACGCCGCCGACCTGCACGGGATCACCGCGGCGGCCCAGTTCGTTACCCCCGAACTGCACCGCACGCTGAAGCAACTGTCGATCTTCCTGACCCATTCCTGAACCGCGCGGTCCCGGCGGGCCCTACAGCGGCTCGATATCGCCGATGGCGCGTCGCGCGTCGAATTCCCGAACGAAGTCGGCCAGCCCGCCTGCGGCGATCGCCCCCCGAAGCCCTTCCATAAGCTCCTGGAAGTAATGGAGATTATGCCGGGTCATCAGCATGGACGACAGGATTTCACCGGCGCGGAAGATATGGTGCAGATAGGCCCGGCTGTAGTTGCGGCAGGCCGGGCAGGTGCAGGCCTCGTCCAGGGGGCGCGGATCGTCGGCATGGCGGGCGTTCTTGATATTGATCTGGCCCATGCGCGTCCAGGCCTGCCCGGTGCGCCCAGACCGTGACGGCAGGACGCAATCCATCATGTCGATACCGCGCGCCACGGCGCCGACAATATCGTCAGGCTTGCCAACCCCCATCAGATAGCGGGGCCTGTCTGCGGGCAGGAACCCGGTCGCGTAGTCGAGAACGCCGAACATCGCTGCCTGCCCCTCGCCAACGGCCAAGCCGCCGACCGCATAGCCGTCAAATCCGATTTCCCTTAGTTTTTCGGCGCTTTCGGCCCTAAGCTCGCGCGTTACACCACCCTGCATGATGCCAAAAAGCGCGTGCCCCGGCCGGTCGCCAAAGGCGTCGCGCGACCGTTGCGCCCAGCGCATCGACAGCCGCATGCTTTTGGCCACCGCCTCGTCCGTCGCCGGCAGTGCGGGGCATTCGTCGAAACACATGACGATGTCAGACCCCAGAAGCTTCTGGATTTCCATGCTGCGCTCGGGGCTGAGCATATGGTCCGACCCGTCGATATGCGATTTGAAGCGCACGCCGTCTTCGGTCAGCTTGCGCAGATCGGCAAGGCTCATCACCTGAAAACCGCCCGAGTCGGTCAGGATCGGCCGGTCCCAGTTCATGAACCGGTGCAGGCCGCCAAGCCGGGCGATCCGTTCGGCGCCGGGGCGCAGCATCAGATGATAGGTGTTGCCCAACAGGATGTCGGCGCCGGTCGCGCGCACGCTTTCCGGCAGCATCGCCTTGACCGTCGCGGCGGTGCCGACCGGCATGAAGGCCGGCGTGCGGATTTCGCCGCGCGGGGTCGAGATCGCGCCGGTGCGCGCTGTGCCGTCGGTCGCGTCGATGCGGAAAGAAAAACCTGTCGTCATGGCCACCTGATAGACGAGCCGCGCGTCTTTGCCCAGTGTCGACCGGACGCCGGCAGGGGCGCCTGCTCAGATCTTCATCTTCTTGAAGATCGGTTCGGGGATGTGACGGATGATCAGCATGATGTAGCGCCAGAAGAAGGGCGTGTAGATTACATTGCGCCGCTTTCTGACTGCCTTCAGGATATCGTCGGCCACCGCGTCGGGCGAAGCGACCAGAAACATGCCGGGCAGGCCCCAGGTCATCGCCGTGTCGACAAAGCCAGGCTTGACCGTCACCACATGGCCGCCTGCTCGCGTCAGCCGGTTCCTGAGGCCAGAAAGATAGGTTTGAAAGCCGGCCTTGGCGGCGCCGTAGACATAGTTGCCGATCCGCCCCCGGTCGCCCGCGACCGACCCCACACCAACCACCGAACCCGCCCCCCGCGCCTCGATCAGCGGGGCGAACATCTGCAGGAACCTTGCGGGGCCGGTGAAACTGTCGGTCACCGTGCCGTCGATCAGCGCCGGATCGGCGTCGATCTGGGCCTGTGCCGGCATCGAGCCGACAAAGACGGCGGCACAGGGCGCGCCGTCTTCGCGCTCCATCCGCGCGATGAGGGGGGCAAAGCCCTCGGGCGCGCGCGCGTCAAAGGGCAGGGCTTCGGCCGACCGGGCGCCGCGCAGGCGGCAATCGCCGGCCAACACCGCCAGATCGTCAAGATCGCGCCCGGCCAGCAGAACGCAGGCGCCCTCGGCCGCGACCTTTCGGGCAAAGGCGCGGGCCATGGACGACGTGGCGCCAAGGATGATCCAGGTTTCGTTCATTCCGGGGCCCTCAGCTTCAGTCGGCGGATCAGGTCGGTCATCAACGCACCTTTCGGGTCGGCCTTGGCGGTCTCTTTGCGCCACAGGCCAAGTTCGGGATACATGCCCAGGACATCGGTGCCGCGTGCCAACCCGTCCTTGGCGAAATAAAGCCGCCCCCCCGCCGCGACGGTCATGTCCTCGAGCCGTTTGATCAGCTCGCGCGCCTCGGCCCGGTTGGGAAAATCGACGGCGAGCGTATAGCCCTCCATCGGAAAGCTGAGATAGCCCGCCCGGCCCGGCCCCATGCGTTTCAGAACCGCCAGAGGCGAGGCGAGGCCGGAATTGGCGATGGTTTCCAGCATGGCGCGCAGCGACGGCGCCGCGGCAATCGGCACCACGCACTGGAACTGGTGGAACCCACGCTTGCCGTAAAGGCGGTTCCAGTCGTGGATCTTGTCGAGCGGGAAGAAGAAATCGCCGATGGGCTTCACCAGCGTGCGGCCGGTGGCCGGAACCCGGCGGTAGTAAAGCCCGTTGAAGGCGCGCACCACGGGGGCGGCCAGCGCAAAGGCGGGGGCGTCAAACGGAACCTTGCGGTATCTGACCCGCTTTGGCACCAGGCCCGATCCGGTCTCGCCTTCCTCCAGAATGCCGCGGCCGAGGGCGGCGCCGGTGGCGGTCGCGTCGACCCAGCCGACCGTGTAGGTCGCGGTCGATCTGTCGAGCAGGCTCAGAAACTCATCCCAGCCGGCAATCCGGCGCTCGGTTACCACCATCACATCGCCCTTGCAGGGCAGAAGCCGGATCTTGGCCGACAGGATCACCCCGGTCTGGCCCAGCCCGCCCGCCGTGGCGCGGAACAGGGCCGGGGTCTTGTCCGGAGTCACGTCGACAATGCGGGCCGCCTGACGCAGGCGCAGCGCGGTCACATGTTCGCAGAAGCTGCCCATATGGTGATGGTTCTTGCCATGCACATCCTGGGCGATGCAGCCGCCGACGGTGGCAAAGCCGGTGCCGGGCATGACCGGCGGCAGCCAGCCGCGCGGGGCGAAGACCGCCGCGATCTCGCCGATCCGGGCGCCGGCTTCCACCTCCAGAATGCCGGTGGCCGGATCGAAGGCCAGCATCCGGTCGAGTCGGGTCATGTCGATGGCGCGGCCGCCGGAATTCAGGGCCGCATCGCCATAGCTGCGGCGCATGCCGATGGCGGGCGCCATGGCGTCGGCCAAAAGGCTGTCCAGCGCGCGGGCGCGTTCGGGGCGGGCAAGATCGCCCGTTGCCGTCAGCGCCCGGCCCCAGCCGGAGTAATCTGTGGTCTTCCAGGTCATGCGTCCCTCTTGACGGGCAGTCTTTCGGCCAATGGAAAGGTGATAAGGCCAAGGCCCACGGCGAACCAGAGCGTGGTCACGCGGATGATGGCGGTTGCGGCGATGGCGACGAGCATCGGTGTTCCGTCCAGTGCCAGCAGGGCAACCATGGCCGCTTCGGCCCCGCCGACCCCGCCGGGCGAGCCGGTCATGCCGCCGGCGATGGCCGAGAACAGGAAGATGGCAAGTGCGGTGCCAAACCCGGTGCCGGCGCCGAGCCAGCCCAGCAGAAGCTGGAACGCATACCCCTCGGCCGCCCAGCCGATCAGACCAAGCACCAGGGCCGGGATCAGGATACGGGGGCCGGAAAGGGCGGCGAGCGAGCGGGCGGCACGCCGGGCGCTGGCGAAGGTGCGCGGCAGGCGGCCGGTCAGCCGGTAGACACGTGTGATCGCCCAGGCCAGCAGGCGTGGATTTATCGCAGCAGTGGCTGCAGCCAGCGACAGAAATGCCAGCGGCAGCGCACCATGGATGGCGACCGAGGCGAGCGTGACCGACAGGGCCAAGAGTAGCGCGACCGACGCCAGATCCGAGGCGCGGTCCATCAGCGCCAGCGGGGCCAGCCGGTCGACCGGCCAGCCGCTGTCGCGGGCCAGCCAGCGGATGCGCACCAGTTCGCCCAAACGGCCCGGCGTGACGATCATGGCGAACCCACCGAAGAAATGCAGGAAATTCCGGCCAAGGCTGCAATGCGCCCCCAGGCTTTCGGCGAAGAGATGCCAGCGCAGTCCGCGCAGGCCGTAGTTGACAAGCGACAACGCAAGGAGTGCCGCGCCCTGCGCCAGGCTCAGCCGGCCCAGTTCGGCGATGGCCTCGGCCCAGCCGCCGGAACGGGCAAAGCCCGCCAGCCCGACCGCGAAAAGCCCGAGGAAGGCGGCAAAGATCAGCCGATCGCGCCGGCGGCGTTTGCGCAGCATAAGGGACGGGTTTGGAAGGGAAGTATCTGCACTCATCATTGCCGAGGCAGTTAGAGACAGATTTGGGCATCAATATGGAGTTGTTTCGAAATTTCCGACAATCGTCGCCCCAATTTGGCGCGCTGACAGGCGATGGCCGGGTGCTAGCGGTCTGACGGGTGGTTGACGCCGTCGCTCCAGCGAACCGGGCCCAGATCGCGCGGGTTCACCCCGTCCAGGCAGGCGACATTCACGCCATATTCGTTCGGATTCGACCGGCGCTGGTGATGGGTGTAGATGCCGCAGACCGAACAGAAGTAATGTTTCGCCGTCCCCGTGCCCCATTTATACAAGGTAAGCTTGTCCGCGCCCCGGACGATGCGCAGACCGTCAAGCGGGGCCGACACGGCAATGGCCCCCCGGCGGCGGCAGAACGAGCAGTCGCAGCGGCGGGCGGTGCGCAGACCGACGGTCAGGGTGACTTCTATCTCGACCGCTCCGCAATGGCAGGTCAGCCGGTGGGGCGAGGCGATCTGGGGCAAGGTCATTTGCGGCGCCTGACGATGGGGATGGTCGAAGCGGAATAGATCGCCGCGGGGTGGGGGGGCTGTCCGCCGTTGGTCTGCCAGAAGCCAGGCCCGCCGCGCCACAGCCAAAGCGGCATGGTCAGCAGCAGACCGGCCAGGAAACCGCCGATATGGGCCAGATAGGCGATGCCGCCGGTCGCACCGCGGCTGTCGAATTCGCCCAGCACCTGAAGCCCGAACCACAGGCCCAGCAGCAGGAAGGCGGGGATCGAAAAGACCCGGAAGAAGATGATGAAGATCACCAGGATATCGACGCGGGCGCGCGGGAACAGCAGAAGGTAGCCGCCCATGACCCCGGCGATCGCCCCGGAGGCGCCGACGGTCGGCGTGGTGGAGGCGGGGTCGGTCAACACCTGGGTCAGGCCGGCCGCAAGCCCGCAGGCGAAGTAGAATATGAGGTAGGGCGCATGGCCCATCTGATCTTCCAGATTGTCGCCGAAGATCCACAGGAACAGCATGTTGCCGCCGATATGCATAAACCCGGCATGCAGGAACATCGAGGTGAAAAGCTGCTGGTAGGCCCCGTCGTAGGTTACCGCCGCAGGGATCAGGGCCCAGCGGTCGTAAAAGTCGGACAGGGCCGGGCCGTTGTCGGCGAAGCGCCACTGAAAGAGAAAGACCACGACATTGGCGGCGACCAGCGCGTAGGTCACCCAAGGGGTGCGGGACGACGGGTTATGGTCGCGGATCGGGAACATGGGCAGACGGTTCCCGATCCGTGTTCTGGCGTCAAGCGTTTCCAGCCTCGGCCAAGAGGGCCGCGTTGCCGCCCGAGGCTGTCGTGTCGATGCACAGATGGCGCGCCTCGGTCACATGGCCCCGGTCGGGCAGGCCGGTGATAAGCGGCAGGATCGGGCCGGGCCGGGCGGCAAGCGCCAGCACATAGGCGCGGGCCTGCTCGGCCGGGCCCCACCAGAGCGCGCCGGAAAAACCGGAAAGCGTGGTCAGCGCCGCCGGGGGCAGGGCGCCCGTGACCGCAACGGCCCTGCCGCCCAGCGCAGTGACGGCGCGCGCCTGATCTGCCGCCGCCGCCCCCCCCGGCCCGAGGCACAGAAGGGGAGAGCGGGCATGAAGGGTCAGCCGGTTCGATTCGCCGGTCGGGCCGGGCAGGGCGGTTTCGGAAAGGATGCCGCCTTGGGGTCCGGCCAGGGCCGCGTTGATCGCGCCAAGATCGGCCGGCGGCGCCGAGGGCGCCGCTTCCCGACCTGGCGCGGGCGCCGCGGCAAAGCGGGCCAGATAGTCGGGGCCGCCGGCCTTGGGCCCGGTGCCCGAAAGCCCCTCGCCCCCGAAGGGTTGCGAGCCGACGACCGCCCCGATCTGGTTGCGGTTGACATAGATATTGCCGGCACGCAACGCCTCGCACACTTCTTGCACCCGGTTGTCGATGCGGGTGTGCAGACCGAACGTCAGCCCGTAGCCGGTGGCATTGATCGCCGCGACGATCTTGGGCAGATCATCGGAACGGTAGGTCGCCAGATGCAGGACGGGCCCGAAAACTTCCCGCTCCAGATCGGCGATGCCCGCCACGCGGATCACGGCGGGGGCGATGAAATAGCCGGCACCGGGGCGCGACAACTGCCGCAAGAGCCGCCCTTCCTTGCGCGCCTTTTCTACATAGGTGCGGATATCGGCTTCGGCGTCGGCGTCGATGACCGGGCCGATATCGGTCGGCAGCGACCAGGGGTCGCCCTGGGTCAGCTCTTCCATCGCGCCGAACAGCATGCCGGTCAGATGGGGGGCGATGTCCTCTTGCACATAAAGGCAGCGCAAGGCCGAACAGCGCTGGCCGGCCGACTGGAAGGCTGACGCGATCACGTCGCGCACTACCTGCTCGGGAAGGGCGGTCGAATCGACGATCATCGCGTTCAGCCCGCCGGTTTCGGCGATCAGCGGGGCGCCGGGGGCAAGGTGGCGGGCCATGGCGCGGCGGATGGTCAGGGCGGTGTCGGTAGAGCCGGTGAAACAGACCCCGGCGACGCGCGGGTCAGACGTAAGGGCGGCGCCGACCGTCGCCCCGTCGCCCGGCAGGAGTTGCAGCGCGGTGGCCGGAACGCCCGCCTTGTGCAGCAGCGACACGGCGAAGGCCGCGATCAGCGGCGTCTGTTCGGCGGGCTTGGCCAGAACCGCATTGCCCATGGCAAGTGCCGCGCCAGTCTGTCCCGAAAAGATCGCAAGCGGAAAATTCCAGGGGCTGATACAGGTGAAAACTCCGGCCGGATCGCCGGCCTGCGCCTGCGCCTGCGCCGCGTAGTAGCGCAGGAAATCCACAGCCTCGCGCAGTTCGGAAACGGCGTCGGCAAGCGTCTTTCCTGCCTCGCGCGCCAGAAGCGCGAAGATCGCGCCGAATTCACGCTCGTAAAGATCGGCCGCGCGGTTCAGGATCCGGGCACGTTCGGCAACGGTTGCGGCCCAGGGCCGCGCCGCTGCCAGCGCCGTTTCGATATCGGCGGCGGTTGCGTCGGTCACGCGGCCGACCGGTGCGCCGGTTGCGGGGTTGCGGGCGATGCGGGGCCGTTGGCCGACCACCGGACCCGCAACCAGCGGCGCCGCGTCGAAATCATCGGCGGCATGCGGTGCGCGGGCGGCGTCGATGGCCGCGAGCGTGGCCGCGTCGGTCAGATCGAACCCCTTGGAATTGATCCGTTCAGGGGCGAAGAGGCCGGGTCCAGTGCGCAAGGCCCGGTTGGCGACATCGGGCAACAGAGCGTCGATCCGGTCGATCGGGCACCGGGCCACCTCTTCGGGCGGCACATCGAGATCGACGATCTTGTGAACGAACGACGAATTGGCGCCGTTTTCCAGTAGCCGGCGTACCAGATAGGCCAGAAGATCGCGGTGCGCGCCCACCGGGGCATAGATGCGGCAACGGGTACCGTGGGCGCGGTGGACGATATCGTGGAGCCGCTCGCCCATCCCGTGCAGGCGCTGGAATTCGTAAGCCTGCCCGGGCCTGGCCAGATCGAGGATGGCCGCGACCGTATGGGCATTGTGGGTGGCGAATTGCGGATAGATCCGGTCGGTCATGCCCAAGAGCTTGCGGGCGTTGGCGATATAGCTGACATCGGTCGCTTCCTTGCGGGTAAAGACCGGGAAATCGGTCAGGCCCAGCACCTGCGCGCGCTTGATTTCGGCATCCCAATAGGCGCCCTTTACCAGGCGGACCATGATCTTGCGGTCCAGCCGGCTGGCCAGATCGTGAAGCCAGTCGATCGTCGCGCCCGCGCGCCGGCCATAGGCCTGCACGACGATGCCGAACCCGTCCCAGCCCTCCAGTTCGGGGTCGGCAAGGACTGCCTCGATCACCCTCAGCGACAGGGTCAGCCGGTCGGCCTCTTCGGCGTCGATGTTGAACCCCATCCCCGCCTTGGCGGCCCTGCGGGCCAGATCGCGCACCACCGGCACCAGTTCGGCCATGACGCGCGCCTCCTGCGCCACCTCGTAGCGCGGATGCAGCGCCGAAAGCTTGACCGAAATGCCGGGATTGGTGCCGATATCGTCGTGGTCGCACGCCCCCGCGATCGCCGCGATCGCCCGTGCATAGGCGGTTGCATAGCGTGCGGCATCGTCTGCGGTCTTCGCCGCCTCGCCCAGCATGTCGTAGGAATAGGTATAGCCCTGCGTCTCCATCTCGGCGGCCCGGATCATCGCCGCCTGGATGGTTTCGCCCAGAACGAACTGGCGGCCCATCTCCTTCATCGCCCGCTGCACAGCCTTGCGGATCACCGGCTCGCCCAGGCGGCGCACGGCGGCGCGCAGGTGGCCCGCCACCCCCGGTTCGCGGTCGTCGAGCACCTTGCCGGTCAGCATCAGCGCCCAGGTCGAGGCATTGACCAGGGGCGAGGCCGAGCGGCCAAGATGCTTGCCCCAGTCCGACGGCGCGATCTTGTCTTCAATCAGCGCATCCATGGTCTCGGCGTCCGGCACGCGCAAAAGCGCTTCGGCCAGGCACATGAGCGCGATGCCCTCTTCGGTCGACAGGCCGTATTCGGCCAGAAAAACCTCCATCAGGCCGGGTCGCACATCGGCACGGATGCGGGTGACAAGATCGGCCCCCGCCCCGGCGATCCGCGTGCGATCCTGCGGGCCAAGCCCCGCCGCCGCGATCAGCCCGGCCAGAAGCGGCGCTTCCGGTTGCAGGGTTCCGGTCTCGATGGCGTTCCAAAGGGCTGCGGTCGTGTCGGGCATGGCGTCCTCCTGATTTCGTCCATGATACCGTTTGATTGAAAGGCTTTTCGACTGTATTTTTGATATAGGAAGTCAAAAGGACCAAATATTTGAACAGTTCCAGCCAGCCGCCATCGCCCGACCTCGACCGTTTCGACCAGGCAATCCTGCGGGCCCTGGCCGGCGACGGCCGCATGGCGATGACCGAACTTGCCCGACGCATCGGTCTGACCAAGACGCCGACCCAAGCACGGGTCAAAAGGCTCGAGGAACTGGGGGTCATCGCCGGCTACCGCGCGGTTCTAAGCCCGGTGCGCATGGGCCTCGCCCATGTCGCCTTCGTCGAGGTGCGCCTGTCGGACACGCGCGAGGCGGCGCTTCAGGCATTCAACCGCGCCGTCCGGGCGCTGCCCGAAATCGAGGAATGCCACATGATGGCGGCCGCGTTCGACTATCTTCTGAAGGTGCGCACCGGCGATATCGCCGACTACCGGCGCGTTTTGGGCGAGCGCATCTCGAGCCTGCCGCATGTCGCGGCCACGTCGACCTTCGTGGTCATGGAGGCGGTCAAGGAGGCGGGCCTTTAGCGCCGCCCCGGCCCTGTGTTCGACGTCAGCCAAGACGGCAGGCGCGAGGTTCGTGACGTTGCGCCGACCTGCGGCCGGCGTTGTCGCGGTCTTTGGACTGGCCTTTGGCAACCGAACTGTGCGAAACACTATGCCAAACACCGTTGGTGTGCCAAGTGCGGACGTGGCGGAATTGGTAGACGCCCGAGACTTAAAATCTTGTTTTCCTTGTGAAAGTGTGGGTTCGAGTCCCATCGTCCGCACCATAATCCGTAATCGGGATCGGTTTTGCAAATTGCCCGATCGGGCTTGCTGGGGCATCCATGTCGCTTGCTTCCGCAAATCGCCGAAAAAAAGGGGGCGGATTTTTCCGCCCCTAGAGTCGAGGGTCGTTCTCTGGTCGAATTGGCTCAGAAACCGTAGACGAGCAAAACGCCAACCTTGTGTCGGTGCGGATCGTGCGGTTGTCCTGGTCGTCGGACACGTAGCTGATCCTCGTCGAAAGCGCCTCGGTCACCGAAGAAGCGTGGTTCTTTGCTGATCAGTCTCTACAAGGCGACGACCTGGCTTGCACCGCAGGACGGCTGCCCTGGCCGACCATCGGTGTTCCCAGGTGCTGCGATCCAGTTCTGATGGGGTGGACACCCCCGCCCGCCGGCATCGCAATGTGCCATAGTGGTCATGGCTAAATCGCCACAGAGGAGAGGTGTCCATGGAAGAGGTTGCCATACCGTGTGTCTCACTTGTGCGGCGCACCAAGGAAGCACGGGCTCTAAGCCATTGATATCAGGGTAAGTGGTGGGCGACCCTGGAATCGAACCAGGCACGAGTCTCCTCGGCGGAGTTACAGTCCGCTGCCGCACCTTGCAGCACGTCGCCCACTGGAGGGCGTGATTAATCGCGCGGCGGGGGGGCGTCAAGGACGAAATTCCCTGCCGCGCGGTGCTGTCGGGCTTGCCATGGGCCTGGGCTCCTGCGCATTGTCGGGCGCCGAAGAAACGGGACCGCCAAGATGAAAAAGCCAAGCTGGGTGATCGACAAGGAACGGGCCAGACGGGCCTCGGCCAACGAAACGGTCTGGCTCTTCGGCCTGCACGCGGTGCGCGATGCGCTGATGAACCCGGCGCGGGCGAAACTGCGGCTGGTCCTGACCAAGAATGCCGCAGACAAGCTGGCCGAGGCGATCGCGGCCGGGGGTCTGGAGCCCGAGATCGTCGATCCGCGCAAATTCGACGCCCACGTGCCGCTCGACCCGGAAAATGTTCATCAGGGGGCGGCGCTCGAAGTCCGGCCCCTGCAATGGGGCACACTGGACGAGGTTTGCGTGGGCGGGCGTGGCGCGCCGGTGGTCGTGCTGCTCGACCGGGTGACCGACCCGCACAATGCCGGCGCCGTCCTGCGGTCGGCCGAGGTATTCGGCGCCCGCGCGGTCATCGCACCCTTGCGCCATTCAGCGCCCGAAACCGGGGCGCTTGCCAAGACGGCGAGCGGGGCGCTGGAACGCCAGCCCTATCTGCGGGTCACCAACCTTGCCGACGCGATGGAAGAGCTGAAGGCCATGGGCTATGTCCTTCTCGGCCTCGACGGCGACGCCGAGGTGACCTTGGGCGCGGCGCTGGCCGATCTGGGCGGCCGGCCGGTCGGGCTGGTCATGGGCGCCGAGGGGCCCGGCCTGCGTGACAAGACCCGCGACACCTGCGACCGGCTGGTCAGGATCGCCTTTGCCGGGGCCTTCGGCTCGCTCAATGTTTCAAACGCGGCGGCGGTCGCGCTCTACGCCACAACCGTCCGGTGAAGCCGGCGGCACTGTCCGCCCATGGCGGTGAAAATCGGCATGGCCGTTCACGCTTGCGGGAGGTGGCTTTATTCATGCCGCGGATCGTGCGTATCTTGACGCCGGGGCAAATCGAACTGCGGCGGAACCATCATGACCCTTGCGCGACGTATGGTCGGTATCGTTGCCCTGATCGTGGCAGCGCAGGGATCTGCGCGTGCCGATCAGCTGACGATGATCTACGCGCCTGACGGGATCGCCCTGTCGGGCTATGACGCGGTGTCCTATTTCACCGAAAGCCGCCCGGCGCATGGCAGCCCGGAAAATGCCGTCACATGGCGCGGGGCCACCTGGTATTTCGAAAGCCCGCAGTCCGAGTCGCAGTTCGAGATGAACCCCGAAGCCTATGCCCCGCAGTTCGGCGGCTATTGCGCCTATTCGCTGTCAGAGGGAGAGGTGGCGTCGGGCGCGCCTGACGCCTATGTCATCTACGACGGGCGGCTTTATCTGATGCACGAGGCGGATATTCTGGCGCAAAAGCGCGGCGATCTGCCGCTGATCGTGCAAGAGGCGGCGCGCCACTGGCCCGCCGCGCTTGGCCGCTGAGTTCACATCTGCGCGACAGGGTCTTTCACACGCAGTTTACAGTTCTAAATGATGATGAGGAGGCACGGCCCTGGAACAGCCGCGCCTCAGCTCACTGTCCCTCGTTCCGCGACTGCGCCCGGCATTGGCCCGGGCGCTTTTTTGTGACAAGGCTTGGCCATGCAGAACCCCGATGATCCCACGATCCGCGCCATTCTGACCGCCCCACAGGTGATCGCCGTGGTCGGCTGGTCGCCCAACCCCGACCGGCCATCGCATGGGGTGGCGGCCTTTCTGGCCCGGCGGGGCATGCGGGTGTTGCGCGTCAACCCAGGGCAGGCCGGCCAGATCGTCGACGGGTCGCCGGTGTACGGGCGGTTGTCGGACATTCCGGCCGACGCCGGCGTCACGATGGTGGACATCTTTCGCCGGTCGGATGCGGTGGCCGGTATCGTCGCCGAAGCCCTGGCCGCCCTGCCACAGCTAAGGGTGATCTGGATGCAGCTTGGCGTAACCGACGAAGCGGCGGCGGCGCGGGCCAGGGCGCGCGGCATCACCGTGGTGCAGAACCGCTGCCCGAAGATCGAGATGGCCCGTCTGGGCCTGGTCTGACCGTTACAGAAGCGCGAGCACCGCCTGGGGTGGGCGGCCAAGGGCGGCCCGGTCGCCGACGATGACCAGCGGCCGCTCGATCAGGGCGGGATGAGCGGCAAGGGCGGCCAGCAGATCGCCCTCGGCCAGATGGGTGGTCAGCCCAAGGTCGGCGAAGGCCGCGTCCCCGGTGCGGGCAAGCGCCGTGGCGGGCGGTCCGAGCCGGCGCACGACATCGGCGAGTTCGGCGCGGCTTGGCGGATTTTCAAGATAGAGGCGGATGGCGGGTTCGATCCCGCGGGCGCGCAGCAGCGCCAGCGTTTCGCGCGATTTCGAGCAGCGCGGATTGTGCCAGATGGTCACCGTTACAGCCATTCGGCGCGCCCTGTGCCGACCGCGTCGGCGACATTGGCAAAGCCGTCACGGGCGACAAGCGTATCGAGCCCGCGTGCGATGTGGCCAGCCAGCGACAGGCCGCGATAGACCATCGCCGAGTAAATCTGCACCGCCGAGGCGCCGGCGCGGATCTTGGCATAGGCCTGGTCGGCCGACCCCACCCCCCCGACCCCGATCAGCGGCAGCCGTCCGGTCGTCAACGCCGACAGCCGCGCCAGAACGCGGGTCGACCGTTCGAACAGCGGCGCCCCCGACAGGCCGCCCGCCTGATCGCGGAGCGGGCTTGCCAGCCCGTCGCGTGCCAGGGTCGTATTGGTGGCGATCACCCCGTCGATACCGCTGGCCAGCGCCACCTCGGCCACATCGTCAAGCTCGGCGGCCGCCAGGTCGGGCGCGATCTTGAGAAAGACCGGGATCGGGCGCGCCAGGGCCGCGCGCCGGTCCAGGACCAGCGCCAGAAGGTCCGAAAGGGCCGCCTTTCCTTGCAGCTCGCGCAGCCGCTCGGTGTTCGGCGACGATACGTTGACGGTGGCAAAATCGATGAACGGGCCACAGCGGGCCAGTACCGCCGCGAAATCGGCGGCACGGTCGGCGCTGTCCTTGTTGGCGCCAAGGTTCAGGCCCACCGGCACGGCGCGGGCAACGCTGGCCAGCCGCGCGGCGATGGCCGCCATCCCGTCGTTGTTGAAGCCGAAGCGGTTGATGACCGCCCGATCCTCCGTCAGCCGGAACAGGCGGGGGCGCGGGTTGCCAGGCTGGGCGCGCGGGGTCGCGGCGCCAACCTCGACAAAGCCAAAGCCGGCTCGGGTCAGGGGGCCCGCCACTTCGGCGTTCTTGTCATAGCCCGCCGCCAGCCCGACCGGGTTGGGCAGCGCCATCCCGCATAGCCGCGTGGCCAGGCGCGCCGATGTCACCGGGCCGGGCAGGGGAGCAAGGCCCGTGGCCAGGGCGCGGATCGACAGATGGTGCGCCCGTTCGGGGTCGATCCGGTGCAGCCCGCACAGCGCGATCCGTTCCAGGGGGGTCACAAAAGCCCCTCGGGAAAGATATGGCCGGTCGCGCCCAGCGGCAGGGATTTGTCCCAGACCACATCCGCAATCCGAAGCGGGCGGTAGAGATGGGGGAAAAGCTGGCCGCCGCGCGATGGCTCCCATTTCAGGTCGGCCCCAAGCCGGCCCGGATCGCAGGCGACCAGCACCAGATCGCTTTGCGCGCCGAAATATTTCTCGGCCGTCTCGGCGACCTGCGCCGGAGTCGAGAAATGGATATAGCCATCGGCCAGATCGACCGGCGCGCCCCGGCTTTCGCCTCGCTTGCACAGGTCGTCCCATTCGGGGCGGCGAAGGATCTTCAGGATCAGCATATCTCAGACGGGCTCGATCGTGACGGCAGTGCCATAGGCCAGCACCTCGGTTATGCCGTCCATGATCTCGTTCGCGTCATAGCGCATCGCCAGGATGGCGTTGGCGCCGAGATCGCGGGCATGGTCGACCATCAGGTCATAGGCCTCGCGCCGCGCGGTTTCGGCCAGCGTCGTGTAGACGGTTATATTGCCGCCAAAGACCGACTGGATCGCGCCGCCGATATTGCCGATGATCGACCGCGACCGCACGGTCACGCCGCGCACCATGCCGTGAACCTTGCTGACGCGGAACCCCGCGATATCGTTGGTGGTGACGACGAGCATGGGCCGGCCTTTCGCATGTTCGGCCCCGGTCATGCCGCAAGGCGGCCTTGCGGTCAATGCGCGGGTGCCGCGCGGGGCGGGCCACCAACGAAATTCTTTGACACAATCGCCCGATGGACCGACGATCGCGCCATCCATTCCCCCCAGGAGGTTTTCCCATGACCGGCCCCATTTCCAAACCATCGCGCGGCCTTGCCGTTCTGGCGCTGACGGCATTCCTGCCGGCGGCCCCGGCGCTTGCCGACAGCGTGAAGCTGACCTTCCTTGGCGTGGGCGACCTCTATAATTTCGCCGAAACCGACGGGCGCGGCGGCTTTGCCCGGGTGAACGCGCTGGCCAGGGCCGAACGGGCCGCGAACCCGAACACGATCTATGTGTTCGACGGTGACATGCTGTCGCCGTCGATCCAGTCGGGTTTCGACAAGGGCCAGAACACCATCGACTTCACCAACCTCGTGCCGTTCGATCTTGCCGTGCCCGGAAATCACGAGTTCGACTTTGGTCCGGCGAACTTCATCGAGAAGGTCAAGGCGTCGAAATACCCCTGGGCCGCGGTCAATATCACCACCGCCGACGGCAAGCCGCTGGAAGGCGTCGGCGGCGTGATGGTGAAAGAGGTGGCGGGCGTCAAGGTGGCGCTGATCCCGGTCGGACAGGACACCACGCCCGAGGTTTCCAGCTCGGGCGACACCAAGTTCCTGTCGTCGGTCGATACCGGCGTCGCCGCCGCCAAGCAGGCGCGGGCCGATGGCGCCGACCTCGTCGTGGGCGTGGTCCAGACCGACATGGACAACGACCTCAAGATGGTCAGAAGCCATGCGTTCGACCTGATCCTGTCGGGCGACGATCATATCTACACCACCTATTACGACGGCATCACCGCCTATATCGAAACCTCGATCGACGGGCGGTTCCTGTCGCCGGTCGATCTGACGGTGACTGTCGGCGAAAAGGATGGGAAGCGTTCGGTCAAATGGACGCCCGCCTTCCGCTTCGTCGATACTGCCAATGTCACGCCCGACCCGGAAACCCAGGCGATGACAGACAAGCTGCAAGCCAGCCTCGATACGACGCTGAACCAGGAAATCGGCGTGACCCAGACGGCGCTCGATTCGCGCCGCAACGTGGTCCGGGGCGAGGAATCGACCATGGGTGACCTGATCGCCGACGCGATGCGCGCCCAGACCGGGGCCGATGTGGCGATCATGAACGGTGGCGGCATCCGCGCCGACAAGACCTATGAAGCGGGCGCCAAGCTGACGCGCCGCGACATCCTGACCGAACTGCCGTTCGGCAACGTGACGGTCTTGACCGAGATCCCCGGTTCGCAATTGCTGGCGGCCCTGGAAAACGGCGTGAGCCAGGTTGAAAAAGGCGCGGGCCGCTTCCCGCAGGTGTCGGGGATGGAGGTGGTCTACGACCCCTCGGCCCCCGCCGGCAGCCGGATCAATTCGGTGACCGTGGGCGGCACGGCCCTTGACCGCGACAAGCTCTACAAGGTTGCGGTGAACGATTACATTCTGGGCGGCGGCGACGGCTACACGGCCCTCGGCGGCGGCAAGATCCTAACCAATTCCGGCGGCGGCAATCTTCTGGCGACCGATGTGATGAACTACGTCGAAAAGGCCAAGACGGTTTCGCCCAAGGCCGATGGCCGGATCACCACAGTCGGCAAGTAGGCCGCGGACCTGAAATCTGCCTGCCCCGCCCGGTCCACGGGCGGGGCAGGCAGAACGCGCCGATGTTTGGCGTCGCAACGGATGGTATCGCGCCCGGAGCCCCTGTTGCACAAATCGGCCGACTGCCAAGGTTCCCTTTTGCCTGGGCGTGCACGGGCGGGTAACGGCAGTCATCCCGGGATTGCCGCTGCTGCGCGAAGAATGAAGGACCGTGATACTAGGGATGCGGTGAACCGGCCCGCCCCGTCCGGCGCTCAGTCGCCGCTCCTGAACCGGTAACCGATCCCCGGCTCGGTGCTGATGAACATCGGGTTGGCCGCATCGTCGCCGATCTTGGCGCGCAGTTGGCGGATGTATACCCGCAGATATTGCGAATCCTCGACATGGGCCGGGCCCCAGATCGTCTGAAGGATCAGCTTGTGTGGAACCAGCCGCCCGGCGTGGGATGCCAGCATCCAAAGGAGGTCGAATTCCTTGCGGGTCAAATGAATTTCGCGGCCGTCGCGATGCACATGACGGCGGGTGGCATCGAGCCGCAGGCCCGCGACGTCGATCACCGCGCCCAGCACCTCGGTCGGCACGCGATCCCGCAGCAGGCCGCGAAGGCGGGCCAGAAGCTCTTTTACCCCGAAGGGCTTCACGACATAATCCTGCGCACCGGCATCGAGCGCGGCGACCTTGCCGGCCTCGTCCGATCGCACCGACAGAACCAGCACCGGCATCTGCGACCATCCCCGGATGGCGACCAGCACGCTCAGCCCATCGGCATCCGGCAGGCCAAGGTCGAGGATCACAGCATCTGGCGAATCCATGGCCGCGCGGGTGATGCCGTCATGTGCGCTGGCGGCCTCGATCACCGCGTGGCCATCCGCCTCCAGCGCCACGCGCAGGAAGCGGCGGATCGGCGCCTCGTCATCCACAATCAGAATGCGCGCACTCATGCCGGCGCCTCGGGGTTGGCCAGCGGCAGGGCGATGACGATGCGGGTGCCGGTGCCATCGGGGTGGGCGGATTCGGCGCGGATGGTGCCGCCCTGCGCCTCGATCAGACCGCGGCTGATGGCCAGGCCCAGGCCCGTGCCTGCGCGCTGACGGTCGCCCCCCTCTACGCGGTAGAACATCTCGAACACCCGTTCCTGCGCGCCGGGCGGGATGCCCGGCCCCTCGTCGGCAATGGTGAGAATCGCGCGGGTGCCGTCAACCCGCCCGGCGAGGGTGATGGCACTGCCGACGGGTGCATATTTCATCGCGTTGTCGAGCACGTTCGCGATGACCTGCTCGGTCAGGATCGTGTCGATCAGGATCAGCGGCAGGTCGGCTGGGATCGCTGTCTCGATCCTGTGGTCGCGGGCGAGATTGCGCAGGCGGCGGCGGGCGGCGCCGACCACCTCGCCCAGATCGGCGGCGGTCCGGTTGGGTTTCAGCGCACCATGCCCGAGCCGCGTCATGTCGAGGAGATTCTGCACATAGCGGTCGAGCCGCTCGCCCTCCTCGCGGATCGTCTCCGCAAGGTCGCTGCGCGCTGGCTCGGGCACGCCCGCGCCGGTCAGCATCTCTGCCGCCCCGATGATGGTGACAAGCGGCGTGCGCAGATCGTGGCTGACCGAGGACAGGAGCGCGGTGCGCAGCCGCTCGGCTTCGGACGCCACGCGCGCCTCCTGAAGGTCTTCGGTGAGACGGATGCGTTCAAGCCCCAGCGCCACCTGATCCACCAGCGCATCAAGCAGCCGCAGGTCGAGCGGCGGGCCGCCGCGCCAGTCTTCGCGCGCGATGCCGAGCACGCCCAACCGCCGCTCGCCGGTGCGGATCGGCAGGAAAAACCAGCGCGCCGCCGGCAGCGTGCCCGACCCGTGGCCCGCCGGCTCCCCCCGCTCCCAGGCATAGGCGGCGGCGGTCATCTCGCGCACCTCCAGATGGTCCTCGGGCGGGAATCCCCCCACGATGCGCAACCGCTGGTCGGCGTCCGGCGCCAGCAGGATCGACTCGCATTCGAGCGTGGAGGCCACATGCGACACCGCGGCCCAGACCGCATCGTCGAAGCTCGCGGCCACCGCGACCTGGCGCGAGAAGTTGTAGAGCTTGGACGTGCGGTTGACGATCACGCGCTGCGCCTGCACCCGGTCGTGCAGCCGCGCGGCAAGATTGCCGGTCAGGATCGACGCCGCGAGAAACAGCGCGAGGGTGACGATGTCGGCCTCGCGCACCACCGAGAAGGTGTAGCGCGGGTCGGTGAAGAAGAAATTGTAGGCCAGGAACGACAGCGTCGATGTCACGAGCGCCGGGCCAAGCCCGAAGCTTGCCGCCACCGCCACCACGCCGGTCATGTAGATGAGCGAGAGCCCGTGCACCGCCAGCACCCCCTCGGCCGCCATGGCGATGGCGGTGGCGCCCACCGCAGCCGCCACCGCAGCCAGATATCCCCGTGTGGTGGCGCTGAGCCGGATGCGCGGAAAAAGCCCGGTCAGTTGCCCGTCGCGATCGCGTCCCTCTGCCGCGGTCAGGGTGATCTCGAAGTCGGCGCCGTTGCGCATCAACCCGCGCGTCACGTTCTCCCGCGTCATCCGTGCCAGCGCCGAGGCCCGCCGCGGCCGCCCGATGACGATGCGCTTCACGTTGCGGCGGCGGGCAAAGTCGAGGATCTCCCGGGCCACCTCGCCATCGGCCTCCACGGTGGCCAACTCGGCGCCGAGCCGTGCGGCGAGCCGAGTCGAGGCGGCCAGCCGGTCTGCTTCCTCCTCCGACAGCGCCTCCGCCCGCGCCGAGGTGACTGTCAGCGCGATCCACTCCGCCCGCGCACGGTCGGCCGAGCGCTTGGCCACCCGGATGGCATCGCGCACCGTCGGGCTTTCGTTCAGGCAGACCAGGATGCGCTCCTGCGTCGGCCAGGGGCCGCGGATCGCGTTCAATGCCATATGCTCGCGCAGTTGCGCATCTACCCGGTCGGCCGCAACGCGCATCGCGATCTCGCGCAGCGCGGTCAGGTTGCCCTTGGCGAAGAAGTTCTGCACGGCGCGGGCCGCCTGATCCTGCACATAGACCTTGCCCGCGCGCAGCCGCTCGATCAGGTCGTCCGGCGGCAGATCGATCAGCTCGATCTCGTCGGCCTGCTCCAGAATGCTGTCCGGCACCGTCTCGCGCACCCGCACGCCGGTGATCCGCGCCACCGTGTCGTTCAGCGTCTCGATGTGCTGCACGTTCAGCGTGGTGTAGACGTCGATGCCGGCGGCCAATACGTCCTCGACATCCTGCCAGCGCTTTTCGTGCCGGCTCTCCGGCGCGTTCGAATGCGCCAGTTCGTCGATCAGCGCGAGGCCGGGATGCCGGGCAATCAGGCTGTCGGTGTCCATCTCGGTCAGGATGCGGCCGCGGTAATGGGCTGCCCGCCTTGGCAGCACCGGCAGATCGCGCAAAAGCGCCTCGGTCTCGGCCCGACCATGCGTTTCTACCACCGCCACCAGCACGTCCGTCCCCTCGATCGCCCGACGCTTCGCGGCTTCGAGCATCGCATAGGTCTTGCCCACCCCCGGCGCCGCCCCGAGGAACACCTTCAGCCGGCCGCGGGTCTCGCGGGCGGCCTCGGCCATCAGGGCCGCGGGTTCCGGGCGGGGGCTGTCTTCGGTCATGGCACCCTTACTGCTTGGCGCCAGCGGATGCTTTTGGCAGTGCCGCGTCAAGAGCGACGTTGGCGGCGAGGACGTTCACCCGCGACTGCCCGAAGAGGCCGAGCCAGGGGCCGCGCACCTCGGCCCTGAGTACCGCCATCACCTGCCCCGGCGTGGCGCCGCGCGCGGCAGCGATGCGGACAGCCTGGCTGAAGGCGTTGAGCGGCGAAATGTCAGGGTCAAGCCCGCTGGCCGACGTGGTCACAGCGTCGATCGGGGGCTCTGCCGCATTGGCCGCGCGGTAGGCGGCGGCGCGCTCGGCCACTGCTTTTTGCAGCGCCGAATTGGTCGGCGCAAGATTCGACCCGGACGAGGGATCGGCGGTGTAGGCGCCCGCCGAAGGGCGCGGCGCGAGGTAGCCCGCGCCGGCGAATGCCTGACCGATGAGGCTGGATCCGACCACGGTGCCATTACGGATGATCAGGCTGCCCTGCGCCCCGGCGGGGGCGAGGGTCTGCGCCAGCAGGGTGACGGCAAGCGGATAGGCGACCCCGGTCAGGACCGTGAAGAGCGCGAGCAGGACGAGCGTGGGGCGAAGTTGGGCGAACATGATGTCTCCTCAGGCCAGACTCAGGGCGGTCAGCCCGAGGTCGATGATCTTGATGCCGATGAAGGGCACGACGAGGCCGCCGAGTCCGTAGAGGGTGAGGTTTCGCCGCAGGAGCGCCGCCGCCGAGGCAGGCGCATAGCTCACCCCCTTCAGCGCCAGCGGAATGAGCGCCACGATGATAAGCGCGTTGAAGATCACCGCAGACAGGATGGCGCTTTGCGGGCTGGCAAGCCGCATCACGTTCATCGTGGCCAGGCCCGGATAGGCGGTGACGAGCATCGCCGGCAGGATGGCGAAATACTTTGCCACATCGTTGGCGATGGAAAAGGTGGTGAGGGCGCCGCGGCTGATGAGAAGCTGCTTGCCCACCATCACCACCTCGATAAGCTTGGTTGGGTCGCTGTCGAGGTCGATGAGATTGGCGGCCTCTTTGGCGGCCGAGGTGCCGGAGTTCATCGCCACGCCGACATCGGCCTGGGCGAGCGCCGGGGCGTCGTTCGACCCGTCGCCGCACATCGCGACGAGGCGGCCGCCGGCCTGCTCGCGGCGGATCAGATCGAGCTTCATCTCGGGCGTCGCCTCGGCGAGGAAATCGTCCACCCCGGCCTCGGCTGCGATGGCGGCTGCGGTCAGCGGGTTGTCGCCGGTGATCATCACGGTGCGGATGCCCATGGCGCGCAACTCGGCAAAGCGGGTGCGCACGCCGGGCTTTACCACGTCCTTGAGGTGGATCGCGCCCAGCACGCGGGTGCCTTGCGCGACCAGCAAAGGTGTGCCGCCACCCCGCGCGATGTCGTCCACGCGGGTCTGCAGGCTTTTCGGCAGAGGCGCGCCGGTCAGCCGCACCACCGCGTCCACTGCGCCCTTGCGCAGCGCAATGCCGTCGGACAGGTCGACGCCCGACAGCCGCGTTTGCGCGGTGAAGGGGATCGGGGTGGCGTCCTTGGGCAGCGCGGGCAGGGTGCGCGCGCCCGCCTCGACCAGCGCTACTATGGATTTGCCCTCGGGCGTGTCGTCAGCCTGCGATGCGAGCCAGGCGGCGGCGTCAAGCTCGGCCTGGGCCACGCCGGGCGCCGGGACCAGCGCATCTGCCATGCGGTTGCCGAACGTGATGGTGCCGGTCTTGTCGAGGAGCAGCGTATCGACATCGCCCGCCGCCTCGACCGCGCGGCCGGACTTGGCGATGACGTTGGCGCGCACCAGCCGGTCCATGCCCGCGATGCCGATGGCAGAGAGCAGGCCGCCGATGGTCGTGGGGATGAGCGTGACGAAGAGCGCCCCGAGGGTAACGACGGAAATCGTGGCGCCGGAATAGGCGGCGAAGGGTTCGAGCGTCACCGTGACCAACACGAAGATCAGGGTGAGGCCGGCCAGCAGGATGTTCAGGGCGATCTCGTTCGGCGTCTTCTGCCGTTCGGCGCCCTCCACCAGCGCAATCATGCGGTCAAGGAAGCTTTTGCCGGGCTCTGCGGTGATCTTCAGCACCAGCCAGTCCGACACCACCCTGGTGCCGCCGGTGACCGAGGAGCGGTCGCCGCCTGACTCGCGGATCACCGGCGCGCTTTCGCCGGTGATGGCGCTTTCGTCGACCGAGGCGACACCCTCGGCCACCTCGGCATCGGTCGGGATCAGGTCGCCTGTCGCGACATGGACGAAGTCCCCGGGGCGCAGCGCAGAGGAGGCGACGAGGGTGGCACTGTCGGGCGCCGCGTCGGCCGAGGCGAGCAGCCGCACCCGGGTTTCGGCCTTGGTCGCCCGCAGGCTGTCGGCGCGCGCCTTGCCGCGCCCCTCGGCCAGCGCCTCGGCGAAGTTGGCGAAGAGCACGGCGAACCAGAGCCAGAGCGAGACCTCGAGCCCGAAGAAACCGCCGCTCTCGCCGAGCGCAAGGTGGCGGAGCGAGAGCAGGGTGGTCAGCAGCGCCACGAGGGCGGTGACGAATATCACCGGATTGCGGGCGAGGCTGCGGGGGTCGAGCTTGGCGAAGGTGGCGCGCAGCGCCGCCAGCTCAAGGCCGCTCGGCGTGGCGGGCAGGGGATGTTTCGACATGGGGGTGTCCTTTCGTTGGTCGCCTCAGCGACGCCCGCCCTTACGCTGGCGGTCGCTGTTGGCGAGCGCTTCGATGAAGTTCGCGGCAAGGGTGATCAGCCCGACGATGGCAGAAAGCTCGAGCCCTGGCAGGGCGCCCGGGGCGCCCGCGATCAGGGCGCCAAGGCCAAGGCCGCCGAACATGAGGGCCGCCGCCGTCGCGGCGAAGATCACCGGGCAGTGCCGAAGCCGGCGAGGATGGAACGCCCGGAAGGCGGCGGCGATCGCGGACGTCGGGCTGCGGCCGGCGGCGATGGGGGGCATGACAATGCGCATGGAAATCTCCGGCATGGGTCGCATCAGAAGCTTTGCCCGGCGGCCAGGCTCACCTGTTCGGCAATCGGGCCGAGGGCGAGGGCCGGGAAGAAGGTGAGCGCGCCGAGCAGGATGACCGTGCCGACGAGCAGGGTGATAAAGAGTGGCCCGTGCGTCGGGAAGCTGCCCGCCGTCACCTCGGCCGGGATCTTGCGCGCCATCGCGCCTGCCATCGCCAGCATCGGCACGATTACCGCGTAACGGCCGAGCAGCATCATGACGCCGCCGAGGATCGCCTCGATCGGGTCGGCGGCATTGAAGCCGGCGAAGGCCGAGCCATTGTTGCCGGTGAACGAGGAATAGGCGTAGAGGATCTGGCTAAGCCCGTGCGGACCCGGGTTCGACACCGCCGCGCGGCCGGCCGGCAGGATGGTCACCGCGGCGCCCGCCACCAGGATGCCCGCCGCCAGTGCGAGGAAGGCGAGCACCGCCAGCGTGACCTCGCGCTGCTCGATCTTGCGGCCGAGGTATTCGGGCGTGCGGCCGACCATCAGCCCGGCGAGGAACACGGCAAGCACGACGTAAAGGAGCATTCCGTAAAGCCCGGATCCCACGCCGCCAAAGATGACCTCGCCCACCTCGATGTTGACGAGCATGACGAAGCCCGAAAGCGGCATGAAGCTGTCGTGCATGGCGTTGACCGATCCGTTCGAGGCAGCCGTGGTGGCCGCGGCCCACAGGCCGGAAAGGGCGGGGCCGAAGCGCTGCTCCTTACCCTCCATATTGGCGCCGGCGAGATGCAGGAGCGGGTTGCCGAGCGATTCTTGCCACTGGATCACCGTAAGGCCGGCGACGAACATCGCCAGCATGGCGATGAGCAGTGCGCGGCCCTGGCGGGCATCGCGCGCCATGTGGCCGAAGGTAATGCACAACGCGGCGGGGATGAGCAGGATCGACAAGGTCTGCACGAAGTCCGACGCGATCGTCGGATTCTCGAACGGGTGCGCGGCGTTCACGCCATAGTAGCCGCCGCCGTTGGTGCCGAGCATCTTGATGGCGACCTGGCTTGCCACAGGGCCGACCGGGATGACCTGGCGGGCACCCTCGAGCGTGGTGGCGGCGATGGCGGCGTGGAAGCTCTGCGGGATGCCCTGCCAGGCCAGCCAGACGGCGAAGGCGAGCGAGAGCGGCACGAGGATGTAGAGCAGGGTGCGAATGAGATCGGTCCAGAAGTTGCCAAGCGTGGCGGACTTCGGCGCGGTGAAGCCGCGCACCACGGCGATGGCCACCGCCATGCCGGTTGCGGCCGAGAGGAAGTTCTGCACCGTCAGTCCGACCATCTGGCTGAAGTCTGAAAGCTGCGCCTCGCCCGAATAGGCCTGCCAATTGGTGTTCGTGACGAAGCTCACCGCCGTATTGAAGGCGACCACGGGCGAAAGCGCGGCGATGTGGTCGGGGTTCAGCGGCAACGCGGCTTGCAGCCTGAGGACGGTGTAGAGCAGCACAAAGCCGCAGCCGTTGAACACAAGGACGGCCATGGCATAGGCAAGCCAGTCCTGCGGCCGGATGCAGGCGCTGCCCCCGGCGCGGTAAAGCGCGCGTTCGAGCCCGCCGAGGTGGCGCAGTGCGCGGATCGGCCGACCTTCGTAGACCGCGTGCATGTAGAGGCCGAGCGGCCATGCCAGAAGCAGCAGGAGCGCGACGTAGATCAGGTCGATTGCGAGCGTATGCATGGCGGGGCCTCTCAGAACAGGTCAGGCCGAACGAGGGCCACGCAGAGGTAGATGAAGATGAAGGCGGCCGTCGCGCCGCCGAGGGTCAGGTCGAACATGTTGGCCTCACAGGCGTTCGAGCAGGGCGGCGAGGCCCAGCAACAAGGCGAAGCCAGCAAGACCGAGGGCAAGCAGGATCAGGTCGGTCATCGGGATGGCTCCAGTGGTTCTGTGTCCGAGAGGATGGCCGTGCCTGCCGTAAAGATGCTATTCGGGATCGGGTCAGACGGCGTAAAGGCCGCGTAAAGGACGGGCCTGTGTCCGCCCGCCTCACGTTCGGCCGCTGAGTTGACCGGCCGGCACCGGATAGGGTGGAACGATCGTGCGGGCGCACCGCAGCAATCTTCCCGCTTGCGCTGCACACCGCGATTCTCTGGGCGGTCAAACCTGGTCGTTCGCCCCGGACACGGCAAACGACAGTTTCCCGCCCTTCCCGCAAGACGGGGGCGCCGCGCCACCTGGACGCATGACCGGCAGGTTTGCGGTTGGCGCCCGGCTTTCGCTGCCAGCCTTACAAAGGTCGGCTCAGCGGGCTTTCATGCCGTTCGTCCTGCTTTGCGACACCATCAACCGGCCCCACATACCCTGCCTGGAAGCCAAACCTCGGCGGCGAAGATGCGGGCACTGTGCAGGGGCGCGCTTCAGAACGACTCTACCCAAGGTCGGACGGCAATTTCGTTCGACCAGGCGCTGCGGTCCTGTTCGATCAGATGTCGATAGGTCTTCGCAATTGCCTCGGGTCTCAGCATCGATCCGGGCCTATCCACCGGTTCGGTGCGCCCGGGATTGAGGATCGCGCCGTCGATGTTGATCCATGCGACGTGGATCCCCTTGGGGTGGAGCTCACGCGCCATGCTTTCGGCAAGCCCGCGCTGCGCGAACTTGCCCATCGCGAAAGGTGCCGATTGCGCAAACCCCTTCACACCGGCCGAGGCGCCGGTGAACAGGATCGTCCCGCGCTTTCCATCGACGGGCTCGGCGGCCAGCATCCGGCGCGCCGCGTGCTTGCCCGCAAGGAACGCGCCGATCGCCGTCACCTCGACCGCCGTGCGGACCGCATCGACCGAAAGCTCCGCGATAGGGCCGCGCACGCGCGCGGACGGGTTGTAGATGACAACCCTTGGCGCCGCCGGCAGCCCGTCGAAGAGCGCCGCGACGGCGCCTTCATCCGTGGCCTCCAGCAGGATCGTCCGGGCGCTGGCCTCTTGCGCGACGGGCCGCATCTTCTCGCCGCTGCGGGCGGCCAGCGTCAGGTCGTGATCCGCCATCAGCTCGCGCGCCAGGGCCGCGGACAGCCCGTCTCCGACCCCAATGATCACCGCATGTGGCTTGGTCATCGTCACCTCCCTTGCACGTGCTGGTCAAACCTTGACCCCGGAACGCTTATGAAATACGCCACAAATCACCGAGCGGGCGTTGTGTAATGGTAAGACCTTAGCCTTCCAAGCTAAAGACGCGGGTTCGATTCCCGCCGCCCGCTCCAATCGCTACTTCCGCTGCGATATGACCTCCAGAGGTGCCGCACGGCGGGTCCACGGCCCGCACGGTGGCGATCAGAATGAAATGGCCGCGACAATCTGCGTCGCCGGAAGCCTCTCCCGGCGGCCGTCTGTCGCAATGACAGTCCGGGCCTGGCGGCGTGCGCCGACAACCGGCGCGCCGGTGCCGATTGCGGCAAGTGCGGCAGCTCGATCGGCCGCCGATACGGCGTTGCGGTCGCAAAAGCCTTGCTCCTCCCACGCTGCACGCGCGATCGGGCTGCCGACGGCCCAGGATACGGCCGATGCCGACAGATCATCACGCCTGACCCGACCCAGGCGCACCAGCGACTCGATCGCTTCGGTGAGCACATCTCGAGATTCCGGGAAATCCATGTCGGCAAGGGGCGCCTGTTTCGGGTTTGCCTTTTTGTCGACGATGCAGTGACGCGCTTCAAATAGCCAGTCATGGATCACGTAGACCGGGCCGTAGTTCCAGGGCGAAAGTCCGCGGAACACTTGGCCAAACCGCGGCACCGACCCGCCGTCGGTATACATCATGTCCGGAACAATCGCGCGTCCGCCGACGGAAGCTGCGCGAGTAAAGGTAAGTGGCTGGTTGGGGCTTGGCACAAAGACAAACTTTCCATCACCCGCTTCCGTTGATCCTCCGACCCAGACGAGAACCACCTGGCCTTTGAATTGACCTACATCTGCGGTCTTGGGTGGCGGTCCACTGCATCCTGCAACGAGACCCGAAGCGACGAAGCCAAATAGGGCGCGGGCGGTGGCTTTCATTTTGCACCTGTCCAGGGCGTTGCTGGCGGGGATGATAGCACGCCCGACTTGAAAGTTCGTCATCCGGGTTCGCGCCGGCTGTCGCGCCCACCGGTCCCCTGCGACGATCCCGCCGCTTGCCCTGCCGGGGGCGAGCGCCTAAACCCGGGCGCGAGGCAGGCCGGAGGCATCATGGCGCGCAGACCCGAACCCATGCTCGAAGATCGCGGCACCTCGAAACGGGTGGGCTCGCTCACCCGGCTCTGGCCGTTCCTGCGGCCCTATCGCGGCATGGCGGCGATGGCGCTGGTGGCATTGACGGTGACGGCGGCGATCTCGCTGATCCTGCCCATCGCCGTTCGCCGGGTGGTGGACGGGTTCAACCAGGGCGGCGCACTTCTCGACCAGTATTTTCTGGCCGCGCTTGCCATCGCCTGCCTTTTGGCGGTCGGCACCGGGGCACGCTACTATCTGGTCACCCGGCTTGGCGAACGGGTGGTGGCCGACATCCGCCGGGCGGTCTTTGACCGGGTGATCGGGATGAGCCCGGCGTTTTACGAAAAGATCCTGACCGGCGAGGTGCTGAGCCGGATCACCACCGACACGACGCTGATCCTGTCGGTCATCGGGTCGTCTGTATCGGTGGCCCTGCGCAACCTGCTTATCCTTCTGGGCGGTCTGATCCTGATGCTGTTCACCAGCGCCAAGCTGACCGGGCTGGTCCTGTTGATCGTGCCGGTGGTGGTGGTGCCGATCGTGGTTCTGGGGCGCCGGCTGCGGGTGCTCAGCCGCGAAAACCAGGACTGGATCGCAGCCTCGTCCGGCCAGGCGTCCGAAGCGCTGTCTTCGGTCCAGACCGTGCAGGCCTTCACGCACGAGGCCGAAAGCCGCGCCGCCTTTGCCGAGGTGACGGAAAAATCCTTCGCCTCGGCCAAGACCCGCATCAGGGCACGGGCCTTCATGACAGCGATCGTGATCTTCCTGATCTGCGCGGGCGTGGTGGGCGTTCTGTGGATCGGGGCGCGCGATGTGCGTGGCGGGGCCATGACCATCGGCGATCTGGTGCAGTTCGTGATCTATTCGATCATGGTCGCGGGCTCGACCGGGGCGCTATCCGAGATCTGGGGGGAATTGCAGCGGGCAGCGGGGGCGACCGAACGGCTGGCCGAACTTCTGGCCACAACCGACACGATCCGCGACCCCGACCGCCCCCGTGCGCTGCCGCGCCCGGTCAGGGGCCAGATCGCCTTTGGCGGCGTGACCTTCCACTACCCGTCGCGTCCCACCCAGTCGGCGCTGGCCGGCATGACGCTGACGGTGCGCGCCGGCGAAACCGTGGCGCTGGTCGGCCCGTCGGGCGCGGGCAAGACCACCGTGATCCAGTTGATCCAGCGCTTCTACGATCCCGAGGCGGGGCGCATCACGCTCGACGGGATCGACCTGCGCGACATGGCGCGCGCCGATTTCCGCCGGTCGATCGCTCTGGTGCCGCAAGACCCGGTGATCTTCGCCACATCGGCGCGCGAGAATATCCGCTTCGGGCGGCCCGACGCGACCGATGCCGAGGTGGAAGCCGCGGCGAAAGCGGCCGCGGCGCACGATTTCCTGAACCGCCTGCCGGACGGCTACGGCACCTATGTGGGCGAACGGGGGGTGATGCTGTCGGGCGGGCAGAAGCAGCGAATTGCCATCGCCCGCGCCATCCTGCGCGACGCGCCGGTGCTGCTCTTGGACGAGGCAACCAGCGCGCTGGATGCCGAAAGCGAACGCGCGGTTCAGGCGGCGGTGGAAAAGCTCGCCGAAAGCCGCACCACGATCATCATCGCCCACCGGCTGGCCACGGTGAAAAAGGCCGACCGGATCGTGGTGCTGGATCAGGGCCGGATCGTCGCCGAGGGCACCCATGACGCGCTGGTGGCCCAGGGCGGCCTTTACGCGCGGCTTGCCCGGCTTCAGTTCACCGACGGTGCCGAGGCGGCCTGAGGCGCAACGTCACCCTTGCCCCGCGCCCCCTTTGACCCCATCCTGCGGGCAAAGCGATTGCGCCCGCCGAACGGGCGTTCTGGGGAGGAAGACGATGGGACAGTTCGCCTCGGTCGCAGACCGCGATAGGGTGGAGGCCGCCATGCCCTATGCGGCGCGTGGCCTGCCGGTGACGCTGTACGAATTCCTGACCCGCACCCGTCTGGCCCACCCCGACCGACCCGCCGTCAGCTTTCAGCTCAGCTCGGGGCCGAACGACCGGGCCGAAACCATGACCTGGGCCGACCTGCACGGCCGGGTGACGCAGGCCGCCAACCTTTTCCGCTCGCTCGGCATCGGCGAAAAGGATGCGGTCGCCTACCTGTTGCCGAACTGTTCCGAGACGGCGGTCACACTTTTGGCCGGGGCCGTGGCCGGGATCGTCAACCCGATCAACCCGCTTCTGGAGCCCGAACAGATCGCCGCCATCCTGCGCGAAACCGGCGCCAAGATGCTGGTCACGCTGCGCGCCTTTCCCCAGACAGATCTTGCACAAAGGGCGGCAGCTGCATTGGCGATGGCGCCCGGGGTCCAGACCGTGCTCGAGGTCGATCTGAACCGCTATCTTGGCCCGCCGAAAAGCTGGATCGTGCCCCTGATCCGGCCGAAGAACCCGGTCATCCACCAGGCCCGCGTCCTGCCATTCAATGCCGCTGCCGCCCGCCAGCCAGCCGATCATCTGGCCTTTGCCGACAGCAGCGGCGACCGCATCGCCGCCTATTTCCACACCGGCGGCACCACCGGTATGCCCAAAGTCGCACAACACAAATATTCCGGCATGATCTACAATGGCTGGATCGGCGAAACCCTGCTCTTCAGGGAAACCGACGTTCTAATCTGCCCCTTGCCATTGTTTCATGTGCTGGCGGCCTACCCGGTTTTCATGTCCTGCATCGCATCGGGTGCGCACATGGTATTGCCCACCCCGCAGGGCTATCGCGGCGCAGGCGTGTTCGACAATTTCTGGAAGCTGATCGAACGCTGGAAGGTGACCTTCATCATCACGGTGCCCACGGCCATCGCCGCCCTGATGCAGCGCCCGGTAAATGCCGACGTCTCGACGCTGAGGACGGCGATTTCCGGCTCGGCGCCGTTGCCCATCGAGCTATACAACCGGTTCATGTCCGCCACCGGGGTCGAAATCGCCGAGGGCTATGGGCTGACCGAGGCCACCTGCCTGGTGTCGTGCAATCCGATCGACGGGCAAAAAAAGGTGGGCTCGGTCGGCATTCCTTTTCCCTATACGCAGGTGCGCATCCTTCATTCCAACGCCGCCGGCATGGTCACCCACGAATGCGGGCCCGACGAGGTCGGCGAAATCTGCGTGTCGAACCCCGGTGTCTTCGAGGGCTCGACCTATACGGAGGTCGACAAGAACCGCGGCCTTTTCGCCGACGGTCGCTACCTGCGCACCGGCGATCTTGGCCGGATCGACGCGGACGGCTATCTGTGGATTACCGGGCGGGCCAAGGATCTGATCATCCGGGGCGGCCACAACATCGACCCCGGGATGATCGAAGAGGCGCTCGCGCGCCATCCGGCGGTGGCTTTCGTCGGGGCCATCGGCCAGCCCGATGCCTTCGCGGGCGAACTTCCCTGTGCCTATGTCGAACTGGTCAAGGGCGGGCAGGCCAGCGTGGATGACCTGTTGAAGTTCGCGCGCGACGAGATCCCCGAGCGGGCCGCCGTGCCGAAACATATCGAGATCCTGCCTGACCTGCCCAAGACCGCGATCGGCAAGATCTTCAAGCCCGATCTGCGCAAGCGCGCCATTACGCGGGTCTATGACGCCGCTCTGGCCGAAGCGGGCATTGCCGCCCTTGTGGCCGAGGTCGTCGAGGACAAGAAACGCGGCCTGACCGCGCGGCTGGTGCGCACCGGGCCGGTGGACGATGCGGCGGCAAGCCACCTGCTGGGCCAGTTCACGGTGCCGTGGGACTGGCAGGGCTGATTCCGGCTCAGACCGCCCCGATGCCGCGCAGAATGATTGTCTTGACGCTTTGCTTGGCCGCCTGCCACTGATGGTCGTCCAGCGGACGGCCGCCGTTCAGAGTTTCGATCTGGTGGCCGAAGTCGGCATAATGCTGGGTGGTTGCCCAGAGCATGTAGAGCAGGTGGCGCGGATCGACCGGGGCCATCTTGCCTTCGTCGATCCAGCGCTGGATCAGCGCCGCGCGCCCGGCTGTCCAGTTGCGGAGCGTGGTTTCCAGATAATCCTGGATGACCGGCGCGCCATGCATCACCTCGGACGCCCAGACCTTGGACCCGTCGGCGTGGCGGCGCGAGATTTCCATCTTGGCGTCTATATAGGCGCCGATCCCCTCGACCGGGCCGGGGGCCTTGTCGAAACTGTCGGCGGCGTGAAGCCAGATGTCGAAGATATTCTGCACGACCTCGCGGTAAAGCGCCTCTTTGGTGGGGAAATAATAATGGAGGTTGGCCTTGGGCAGGCCTGCCATGTCGGCGATCAGCTGCATGGTCGCCCCGCCGAACCCGGCCTCGGCAAAGACCTTTTCCGCAGCCGACAGGATCAGCCGCTCATTTTCCAGGCGGGTCGCATTGCGTTTGGACAGGCGTTCGGCTTGGGTCATTTTCTCCGAGATAGCCGTTGACCGCTTGGTCAGGTTGTGATGCTCTCAAAGCTGACCATATGGTCAGGAACCGAGTCGTCGCAAGGGGCATCAAGACCGCTGCGGCCCGAGGTAAAAAGGGGGATCCATGCCAGCACCCGGAGAGAACCTGCGCATCAATGGCGAGCGGCTGTGGGACAGCCTGATGGAAATGGCCAAGATCGGTCCCGGTGTGGCCGGCGGCAACAATCGCCAGACCCTGACCGACGCCGATGCAGAGGGCCGCAGGCTGTTCCAGTTCTGGACCAAGGCGGCCGGCTGCGCGATGGGGATCGACGCCATGGGCAACATGTTCGCCCGCCGCGAAGGGGCAGACCCCGGTGCCGACCCGGTCTATATCGGCAGCCATCTCGATACCCAGCCTACCGGCGGGAAATATGACGGGGTGCTCGGGGTGCTGGGCGGGCTCGAGGTGATCCGCACGCTCAACGATCTCGGGATCAAGACGCGCCGGCCGATCGTCGTGGTGAACTGGACCAACGAAGAGGGCACGCGTTTTGCCCCCGCCATGCTCGCGTCGGGCGTCTTTGCCGGCGTCCATGACAAGGCCTGGGCCTATGACCGCGAAGATGCCGAGGGCAAGAAGTTCGGCGATGAACTGGAACGGATCGGCTTCATGGGCCCCGAGATGGTCGGCAAGCGCCGCATCCACGCGATGTTCGAGCTGCATATCGAACAGGGCCCGATCCTCGAGGCCGAGGGCATGGATATCGGCGTCGTCACCCATGGTCAGGGCCTCTGGTGGCTCCAGATCACCCTGACCGGGCGCGAGGCGCATACCGGCTCGACACCGATGGCGATGCGGCTGAACGCCGGCCTTGGCATGGCGCGGATCATCGAACTGGTCCACAAGATCGCCATCGACAACCAGCCCGGCGCCGTGGGGGCCGTGGGGCAGGCCAATGTCTATCCCAACTCGCGCAACGTCATACCCGGCCGCGCGGTCTTTACCGTCGATTTCCGCTCGCCCGACCAGGAGAAACTGGACGGGATGCGGGCACGGCTGGAAGCCGAGGCCCCGGCGATCGCCGCCGACCTGGGGCTGGGGTTCGAGATCGAGCCTGTTGGCCATTTCGACCCGGTCACCTTCGATCCGGGGCTGGTCAAGGTGGTGCGCGGGGCCGCCGACCGGCTGGGCCATTCCAACATCGACATCATCTCGGGCGCCGGCCACGACGCCTGCTGGATCAACAAGGTGGCGCCGACCGTGATGATCATGTGCCCCTGCGTGGACGGTCTGAGCCACAACGAGGCGGAAGACATCACCCCGGCCTGGGCTGCGGCGGGGACGGACGTGCTGCTGCACGCGGTGCTGGAGACGGCGGGGGTTGTGGGATAGGGCGAGGCCGGGGGCGCCGCCCCCGGACCCCCGGAGTATTTCGACCAAGATGAAGGCACGGGCCTTCTGGAGGGAGTGGGAATGTCAACTGTCATCAAGAACGGCACCATCGTCACCGCCGATTTGACCTATCGCGGCGATGTCCTGGTCGAGGGCGGCAAGATCGCCGCGATTGGCGAGGGGCTGAAGGGCGACAAGACGCTGGATGCCACCGGCTGCTATGTGATGCCGGGGGGGATCGACCCGCATACCCATCTCGAAATGCCGTTCATGGGTACCTATTCCAAGGACGATTTCGAGAGCGGCACGCGCGCGGCCCTGTCGGGGGGCACGACGATGGTGGTCGATTTCGTATTGCCCGCGCAGGGGCAGGGGCTGATCGACGGGCTCCAGATGTGGCACAACAAGTCGGGCCGCGCCAACTGCGACTATTCCTTTCACATGGCGGTGACCTGGTGGGGGGAAAAGGTCTTTGACGACATGAAGGTGGTGGTCGAGGAAAACGGCATCAACACCTTCAAGCATTTCATGGCCTACAAGGGCGCGCTGATGGTCAATGACGACGAACTCTATGCGAGCTTTCGTCGCTGTGCCGAACTCGGGGCGATCCCACTGGTTCATGCCGAGAACGGCGATGTGGTGGCCGAACTTTCGGCGCGGCTCTTGGCCGAGGGCAACACCGGCCCCGAGGCGCATGCCTATTCCCGCCCGCCCCAGGTCGAGGGCGAGGCGACCAACCGCGCCATCATGATCGCCGACATGGCGGGGGTGCCGCTCTATGTGGTCCACACCTCTTGCGAGGACAGTCACGAGGCGATCCGGCGGGCGCGGATGCAGGGCAAGCGGGTCTGGGGCGAGCCGCTGATCCAGCATCTGACGCTGGACGAGAGCGAATATTTCAACCCCGATTGGGACCATGCGGCGCGGCGGGTGATGTCGCCCCCGTTCCGGTCCAAGCACCATCAGGACAGCCTGTGGGCCGGCCTGCAATCAGGCAGCCTGTCGGTGGTGGCGACCGATCATTGCAGCTTTACCACCGACCAGAAGCGCTTTGGCGTGGGCAATTTCACCAAGATCCCCAACGGGACGGGCGGGCTCGAGGACCGGATGCCGATGCTCTGGACCCATGGGGTGCGGACGGGGCGGATCACCATGAACGAGTTTGTCGCGGTGACGTCGACCAATATCGCCAAGATCCTGAACTGCTATCCGAAAAAGGGCGCGGTGCTGGTCGGTGCCGATGCCGATCTGGTGGTGTGGGATCCGAAGAAATCCAAGGTCATTTCGGCGGCCAGCCAGCAATCGGCGATCGACTACAATGTTTTCGAAGGCAAGGAAGTGATCGGCCTGCCGCGCTTTACGTTGACGCGCGGTCAGGTGGCGGTGAACGACGGCAAGGTCGAAACCCGGGAAGGCCACGGCGAATTCGTCGCCCGCGCGCCCAACGGCACGGTCAATCAGGCGCTGTCGGCCTGGAAGGAACTGACCGCCCCCCGCCCGGTGCAAAGGGCGGGCATTCCGGCGACGGGGGTCTAGGTGTCAGGCGGGAACCAGATGTTCAAGCTCGGGCAGCAGGATGACGCTTTCCTGCTCGTTCGGGTCGGTGCGCGCGATCACGGCACTGGCGGTTTCGGGGCCGGGATTGAAGGGCAGATGTGGCATGTCGGCCGGGATGTAGAGCAGTTCTCCGGGGCCGATCTCCATCCGGTGCTCGAGGGCGGGGCCCCAATACATGACGGTGGTGCCGCTCAGCGCATAGATCGCGGTCTCGTGGGTCGCGTGCTTGTGGGCCTTGGCGCGGCCGCCCGGCGGAATGGTCAGAAGGTGCATACAGATGCCCTCGGCGCCGACGGATTCGCGGGTGATGCCTTCGTTGTAGGTAAAGCCCTGCTTGCCTTGGTAAAGGCCGGTGGCGCGCAGCTTGTGGCATGGGATCATGATCTGCTCCTTTTCGGACTCTTTGCGCGCGATACTACTCTTTGGGGGTGGCGGCTGCATAGCCGTCAGGTACTGTCGGCATGAAAGATACCATGAATACCGCCACGCCGGTGATCGAGGCGAAGGGCCTCAACCTGACGTTCGGCACCGGTGCCGGGGCAGTTCAGGCATTGAAGGACGTAAGCCTGACCATCGGCAAGGGCGAGTTCGTCAGTTTCATCGGGCCGTCGGGCTGCGGCAAGACGACGTTCCTGCGCTGCATCGCGGCTCTGGAGGCGCCGACGAGCGGCAGTCTTACGGTGAACGGGATGAGCGCGGATGCGGCGCGGCGGGCGCGGGCCTACGGCTATGTCTTTCAGGCGGCAGGGCTTTACCCATGGCGGACAATTGCGGGAAATGTGAAACTTCCGCTTGAAATCATGAGGTTTTCGCGCGCTGAACAGGAAGAGCGTGTTCGAAAAGTGCTATCCCTGGTCGATCTTGACGGGTTTGGCGGCAAGTTCCCCTGGCAGCTCTCGGGCGGGATGCAGCAGCGGGCCAGCATCGCGCGGGCGCTGGCATTCGACGCGGACATCCTTTTGATGGACGAACCCTTCGGCGCCCTGGACGAGATCGTCCGCGACCGGCTGAATGAGGAGCTTCTGAAACTTTGGGCGCGGACCGAAAAGACCATCGCCTTTGTCACCCATTCGATTCCCGAGGCGGTCTATCTTTCGACCCGCATCGTGGTGATGTCGCCGCGGCCGGGGCGGATCACCGATGTGATCGAAAGCGCCCTGCCCAGGGAACGACCGCTCGGGATCCGCGACAGCCGGGACTTCATCGAGATATCGCACCGGGTGCGCGAGGGGTTGAGGGCGGGGCATGGCGATGACGTGTGAGCGCGCGGCCGGGGACGCCGGGCTGTCGAGTATTTGGGCCAAGATGAAAGTTGGGTCGAAATGAAGCCGGCCCTGCCAATCCTGACCGTCCTTCTGGCGATAGTCGCACTTTGGTACGGGGCGGCGGTCTGGCTGAATTCGGCCTGGACCCACGATCAGGCCGCGCGGGCCGGGACGACGGTGACCGTCGCCGAGGTGCTGCGCGATACGATGGAGCAGGACCGCCCGGTGTTGCCCGCGCCCCATCAGGTACTGGCGGGGTTGTGGCAGGGGGTCGCCGGGCAGGCTGTCACATCGAAGCGCAGCCTGGTCTATCATGGCTGGGTCACGCTGTCGGCGACACTTCTGGGGTTCGTGATCGGCACCGGGCTTGGCATAGTGCTGGCCATCGGGATCGTGCACAACAAGGCGATGGACCTGTCGGTCATGCCCTGGGCGATCGCCAGCCAGACCATCCCGATCCTGGCGATCGCGCCGATGGTCATCGTGGTGCTTGCCTCGCTCAACGTCACCGGAATCGTGCCGAAGTCGATCATTTCGGCTTACCTGTCGTTCTTTCCGGTGGTGGTGGGCATGGTCAAGGGGCTGCGGAGCCCGGACGGTATGCAGCTCGACCTGCTGCGGACCTATGGGGCGAGCCCGGCGCAGACGCTTTGGAAGCTGCGTCTTCCGGCGTCGGTGCCCTATCTTTTCGCCTCGCTGAAGGTGTCGATCGCGGCGTCATTGGTTGGCGCGATCGTTGGCGAACTGCCGGCTGGCGCTTCGGCGGGCCTTGGCGCGCGGCTCTTGTCGGGCAGCTATTATGGCCAGACGATCCAGATCTGGGCGGCACTTTTCGCGGCGGCGATCCTGGCGGCGGGGCTGGTGATGATCGTGGGTGCCGCCGAACGGCTGACGCTGGCGCGCATGGGGATGGGCCGATGATCTGGTTCTGGGCGGGCATCGGGTTCTGGCTGGCGGCCTGGGGGCTGAACGGATGGCTGGCGCGGTCGCCCCTTGCGGCGCGGCGGGGGGTGCGGCTGTTCATCCCGGCCCTGTTCGGGCTGACGGTTCTGGTGCTTTGGCAAGGCGTGGTCCGGGGCCTTGGGGTTCCGGCGGTGATCCTGCCGGCGCCGTCGGACATCTGGGTGACGCTGATCGGTTCGCTGCCGCTGCTGTGGATCGATTTCATGCAGACCATCGTTAAGGGCGGATTGTCGGGCTATGCCATGGGCTGCGGGGCCGCGATCCTGACGGCCATCGCCATCGACCGTTCCCCCTTTTTGCAACGCGGCCTGCTGCCGATCGGCAATTTCGTCGCCGCCCTGCCGATTGTCGGCGTGGCGCCCATTCTGGTCATGTGGTTCGGTTTCGACTGGCAGTCGAAGGCGGCGGTCGTGGTGGTGATGGTGTTCTTTCCGGTGCTGGTGAACACGGTGGCCGGGCTTGCCGCGTCCGAGCGGATGCAGCGCGATCTGATGGCGACCTGGGGGGCGAGCTACTGGCAGGGGCTTTTCAAGCTGCGCCTTCCGGCGGCGATGCCCTTCATCTTCAACGGGTTGAAGATCGCCACCACCCTGGCGCTGATCGGGGCGATTGTCGCCGAGTTCTTCGGCTCACCCACGGTCGGCATGGGATTTCGCATCTCGACTGCGGTCGGGCAACTGTCGCTGGACCTGGTCTGGGCCGAGATCGCGGTGGCGGCTCTGGCCGGGTCGGCTTTTTACGGTTTGGTGGCCCTTTGCGAAAAGGCGATCACCTTCTGGCACCCCTCGCAACGAGGGCGGACGTAGGACAAAGACAACGACAACAAGGAGGACTGACATGAAGAAGATACTGACCGCGACTGCGGCACTGGCCCTGATGGCCGGCGCAGGTTTTGGCGCCGACGACGTGACCTTGCAGCTGAAATGGGTGACCCAGGCCCAGTTCGGCGGCTATTTCGTCGCCAAGGACAAGGGCTTTTACAAGGATGAAGGCCTGAACGTGACGATCAAGCCGGGCGGCCCCGACATCGCCCCAGAACAGGTGATTGCCGGCGGGGGCGCCGACGTGATCGTCGACTGGATGCCGGCCGCCCTGGCCGCGCGGGAAAAGGGACTGGCGCTGGTCAACATCGCGCAACCCTTCAAACATTCGGGCATGATGCTGACCTGCCTGAAGGAATCCGGCGTCAAGACGCCCGCCGACTTCAAGGGTAAGACGCTGGGGGTCTGGTTCTTTGGCAACGAATATCCGTTCCTGAGCTGGATGTCGAAACTTGGTATTCCGACAACGGGCGGGGCCGACGGCATCACGGTGCTGAAGCAGGGCTTCAATGTCGATCCGCTCTTGCAAAAGCAGGCGGCCTGCATCTCGACGATGACCTACAACGAATATGGCCAGGTGCTGGATGCCGGAATCAAGGCTGATGATCTCATCACCTTCAAATATGAGGACGAGGGCGTGGCGACACTGGAAGACGGGCTTTACGTCATGCAGGACAAGCTGAAAGACCCGGCCTTCGACGACAAGATGGCGCGATTCGTGCGGGCTTCGATGAAGGGCTGGAAGTGGGCCGAAGAGCATCCGGACGACGCGGCCAAGATCGTGCTCGACAATGACGAAACGGGCGCTCAGACCGAAGCCCACCAGAAGTTTATGATGGGCGAGGTGGCCAAGCTGACGGCGGGGTCGAACGGGGCGCTGGACGACGCCGACTATGCCCGCACCGTCAAGACACTGCTGGCCGGCGGGTCGGACCCGGTCATCACCAAGGAGCCTGAAGGCGCCTATACCCACGACATCACCGACAAGGCACTGAAATAGGCACAGTCGAAGGGGGGCGCGGCGGTTCAGCCGCGCCCCCTGTGTCGTTGGGGCTGGTGGCGGCGCGGGGTTTTGCGCTAGAAGGTCGCAAGAAGAAGCAGCGGGGGCAGCAATGGGCAGGATCGTCGCACTGGGGTTCGTTGTCGTCTTGGCGCTTGCAAGCTGCGATCGCCATCCGCCGCCCCTGACCGCCTGCAACGGCGATACGCCGGCGATTCCGCGCGTTGTCGATGTGGCGCCACCGAACTGCACCAAATAGCCAAGGCTTTCGACCCGGGGGATAATCCTGTAAACCTGCCCCTGTAAACAGGGGGTGGGCATGGCGCGGTTGGCGCTGACCGGAACGCGGGTGCGCGACAGGCGGCTTCTCTTGGGAATGAAGCAGGCCGATCTGGCGCGGGCGGCGGGCGTGTCGCCGGCCTATATCAACCTGATCGAACATAACCGCCGCCGGGTGGGGCCAGACCTGCTTGCGGCGCTCGCCGACGCGCTGGCGGTCGAGCCGGCCGCCCTTGCCGAAGGGGCCGAGGGGCCGCTCTTCGACGCGCTGCGTGAGGCGGCGGCAACGGGCGAAGCCGGTCTTCAGCCCGAGATCGACCGGGCCGAGGAATTCGTCGGCCGCTTTCCTGGCTGGGCGGGGCTTCTGGCGGTGCGTCAGGGCCAGGTGGCGCGACTCACGCGCGAAATCGCGGCCCTGTCGGACCGGCTGGCCCAGGACCCGTTCCTGTCGGCCTCGCTGCACGAGGTTCTGTCGGTCGTGACCTCGCTGCATGCAAGCTCGGCAATCCTGGCCGAAACCGAGGATATCGAGCCCGAATGGCGCAGCCGGTTTCATCGCAATATCCATGCCGACAGCGAACGGCTGGCCGGCGCTTCGGCGGCGCTGGTCAGCTATCTCGACCAGGAACGTGCGCCGGAAACCGCGCTCGCCTCGCCCCAGGAGGAGTTCGAGCGCTGGCTGGCCGGGCAGGCCTATCACATCGCCGCCCTTGAACGGGCGCAGGCGCCCGGCCCCGCAAGTCTGGCCGAGGCGGTGTCGGGGGTGGCGGCGCGGGCGTTGGCGGCAGAGTATCTCGGCCGCTATCGGGCCGATGCGCTGGCCCTGCCGCTCGACCGGCTGGCGGGTGCGCTGGCGACGCACGGCGCCGACCCGGTTCGCCTCGCGGCCGAGCTTGACGCCCCGTTTCCGCTGGTGCTGCGGCGGCTGGCCTGCCTGCCACCGGGGGTTTGCCCCGAAGGGCTGGGCCTGGTCGTCTGCGATGCGTCGGGCACGCTGGTCTTTCGCCGTCCCACAGCGGGGTTCGCCCTGCCGCGCTTCGGGGCGGCCTGCGCGCTCTGGCCGCTGTACGAGGCTTTGGCCCAGCCCGTCACCCCGGTCTTCCGGCTGATCGAGACGGCGGGGCGGGGTGCGGGTTTGCGCTTTGCCGCCCATGCCTGGTGCGACCGTGCCTTTCCGGGTGGCTACGGCGGCCCGGCGGTGGCCCGCGCGACGATGCTGATCCTGCCCGCGGGCGCCGACGGTGGCCGCGGCGGGGTGGGGACACGGGTGGTCGGGTCGACCTGCCGCATCTGCGGCGAGCCTGCCTGTGTCGCGCGGCGCGAACCGTCCATCCTCGGATGACCGGCACGAGGTCTCGGGAATGGCTTTTGACAGGGGGGGCGGGCTTCGGCGATAGTCGGTCGAAAGCCGGGGAGGGGCGGATGGCGGGCCGGGTGCTGCTGATCGAGGACGAGGCCAACATCGCCGAGGCGCTGCGCTTCATCCTGACGCGCGACGGCTGGACGGTCGATACCCATGCCGACGGCACGACCGCGATGGCCCGGTTGCGCGCCAGCCGCCCGGATGTGCTGGTGCTCGACGTGATGCTGCCGGGCCGGTCTGGCTATGAAATCCTCGACGAATTGCGGGCCGACCCCGATCTTGCGGTGCTGCCGGTGCTGATCCTGACGGCACGCGGGCAGGAACGTGAACGCGCGGTGGCGGCGGCGCGCGGGGCGTCGATGTTCATGACCAAGCCGTTCGCCAATGCCGAGATCCTCGCCAACCTGCGCCTGCTGGCGGGGGGCTGAGCCACCATGCGCGCCCCGCTCTTTCTGGCACGCCGGGCCTATCGGCAGCGGCGCCTGACCGATGCGGCGCGGTTCCTGCCGCTCTTGGGGGCGTTCCTGTTTCTGCTGCCGATCTTCTGGCAGCCGGGCGAAACCAGTCGCCCCGACACCGGCTTTGGCGGACTCTACATCTTCATTGTCTGGGGCGGGCTGATCGCACTGACCGCTCTTCTGTCCATTCTGATCGGCCGGCAGGCGACCGCCGACGAACCGCCCGACGCTGATCCGGGGCGCGGCGACGAAGGGCGCGGCTGATGCTGTCGTTCCGCCTCCTTGTCGCGGTCTGCCTGGTCTATGTGACGCTGCTTTTCGCCGTCGCCTTCGCCGCCGAACGGCGGGCGGAACGGGGGCAGGGGGGGTGGCTGGGCTCGCCGATGATCTACACCCTGTCGCTGTCCATCTACTGCACCGCATGGACCTTTTACGGCGCTGTCGGCTATGCGGCGCGCTCGGGGCTCGAGTTTGCGACAATCTATCTCGGACCGACGCTGGTGTTCGTCGGCTGGTGGTGGGTGTTGCGCAAGCTGGTGCGGATCGGCCGGCGCGAACGGGTCACGTCGATCGCCGATCTGATTTCGGCCCGCTATGGCAAATCGAACCTGCTGGGCGTGATCGTCACCGTGATCGCGGTCGCCGCCGCCACACCCTATATCGCGCTTCAGCTTCAGTCGGTCACCCTGTCGTTTGGGGTCTTCGCCAGTGACGCGCCAACCGGCTGGGCCCTGCCGGATCAGGGGGCGACAGCGCTGTGGGTGGCGGGCGGGCTGACCTTGTTCACCATCCTTTTCGGCACGCGCAACCTCGACGCGAACGAACGCCACCACGGCGTCGTCACCGCCATCGCGCTCGAGGCGGTGGTCAAGCTTGTCGCCCTTCTCGCGGTGGGGGTTTTTGTCGTCTGGGGCGTAGCCGATGGCTGGGGCGATG